>Ga0307417_10000035_pt1 | contig 52144 bp, 54 predicted proteins | sample SalMarWE160210MG_2_FD_202514 | JGI IMG/M metagenome (GOLD analysis project Ga0307417, IMG submission 202514) | Salt marsh sediment microbial communities from the Plum Island Ecosystem LTER, Massachusetts, United States - WE1602-10 | ecosystem: Environmental > Aquatic > Marine > Intertidal zone... | reverse complement strand
TGGATACTATGGCGGGTACTACCACGGATACCGTCGAGGATATTACCGCGGCTACCGCGACGCCAATTACAATGGCCCTTACTTTCGTTTTGACAACGGCCAAGACGTGATTGCGGTAGATAAGGGATTCTGCGGCTTCGGCTCGTATTTGTCCTGCAGTCACGGACTGTGCTGGCGGTTCTGTTATTGATTTGAACCAGTCGCTAAGCGCGCAATGGACCGCCATTGCAGGCCATTGCAACCGCCAGCCCCAATGACCCTTGGGAACATGCGCGTCAACGGCATCCGCTCGCTTGGCTTTTGGTGCCTTGGCCGTGGGCTGTCACCATCACGGTGTGCTCGCGTCATATCGCCCATTGGCATATAGCGGGCATGCCATCTCATCCGGCTAATGTCCGCTTTCAGGAGTAAAGTTGTGATAAATCAGCGTCCAGAGCGTAGAACTGGTCGGAGTGGCAGGATTTGAACCTGCGACCCCCTCGTCCCGAACGAGGTGCGCTACCAGACTGCGCTACACTCCGACTGATGACCGGCCTTATAACCCCGGTCGCAACGAAGCCGCAAGCATAAGAGCCTGATGACCGCCGAGCCGGGAACCCGTGTATTGAAGGCCGATTCCGCCGCGATCGAGGTCGCGGCGCGCTGCCTTGGCCAAGGCGGGCTGGTCGCCTTTCCGACCGAGACCGTCTATGGGCTCGGCGCCGACGCCCGCAATGGCGAGGCGGTGGCCCGCCTTTACGCCGCCAAGGGACGGCCCACCTTCAACCCGCTGATCGCCCATGTGGCCAACGCAGAGGCTGCGCGCCGGCTTGCTCGTTTCGACGCCGCGGCCGAGCGGCTGGCGGCGGCGTTTTGGCCGGGGCCGCTGACGCTGGTGCTGCCGAGGCGGCCCGACTGCGGCATCGCCGATCTCGCACTCGCCGGCCTCGACAGCGTGGCGGTGCGTGTTCCCGCACACCCGACAGCGCATGCGCTGCTCGAAGCCTTCGACGGGCCGGTAGTAGCGCCGTCGGCCAATCGCTCCGGCCATGTCTCGCCGACCAGCGCCGCCCACGTGCTCGCCGACCTGCGCGGACGCATCGACATGGTGCTCGACGGCGGCGCCTGCACGGTCGGCGTGGAATCGACCATCGTGGCGTGCCAGGGCGAGCCGGCCCTGTTGCGCCCGGGCGGCGTAGCGCGCGAAGAGATCGAGCGCGTGCTCGGCCGTGCGCTGGCACTGCCGGCCGTAGCCGACGAGGCGCCGCTCGCCCCCGGCATGCTGCGCTCGCATTACGCACCGAAAGCGCGCCTGCGGCTCGAAGCCGAGACGCCGCGCGCCGGCGAAGCTTTCCTCGCCTTCGGACCCAGCGCGCCGGCGGCAACCGGCATGACGCTCAACCTGTCGCCGCGCGGCGATCTGATCGAGGCAGCGGCCAAGCTGTTTTCCCATTTGCGCGCGCTGGATGCTTCCGGCGTAGCCAGCATCGCGGTAATGAGGGTGCCGCATGAGGGCCTCGGCGAAGCGATCAATGATCGCCTTGCGCGTGCAGCGGCGCCGAAATCATGAGTACCGCAATGAACCTTCAAACCAAGCCCGCGCTGCCGCCCGAACTGCTGGCGCGTTTCACGGCCATCGTTGGACAGAAATACGCGGTGACCGATAAACAGGCGCAAGAGCCCTATCTGGTCGAGATGCGCGATCTCTACCACGGCCACACACCAGCGGTGCTGCGTCCGGGCTCGGCGGAAGAAGTCGCGGCCATCCTCAAGCTCGCCAACGAGACCAGGACCTTAGTGGTGCCGCAGGGCGGCAATACCGGGCTGGTCGGCGGCCAGATTCCCCTCAACGGCGAAGTGTTATTGTCGCTCATGCGGCTCGACAAAATCCGCGAGGTCGATCCGGTCTCCAACACCATGACAGCGGAAGCCGGCGTCACGTTGCAGCGCGCGCGCGAGGCGGCAGCTGAAGCCGATCGCCTCTATCCGCAGCTTTTGCCGTCGGAAGGCTCTTGCACCATCGGCGGCAATCTCGCCACCAATGCCGGCGGCACGACCGCGTTGGCGCATGGCATCGCGCGCTCGCACGCGCTCGGGCTGGAAGTGGTGCTGGCCGACGGGCGTGTGCTGCACGATCTCAACAAACTAAAGAAGGACAATACTGGCTACGACCTGAGGGACCTGTTCATCGGGTCGGAAGGCACGCTCGGTGTCATCACCGCGGCGACCTTACGCCTGGTGCCGCGGCCACGCTCGGTCGAGACGGCTTTCGTCGGTGTGCCCTCCCCGCAAGCCTCGCTCGACCTTTTAGGGTTTGCCGAAGAACGCACTGCGGGCGGCGTCACCTCGTTCGAGCTGATGGCGCGCTCGGGTGTCGACGCCGTGGTTAAGCATGACGCTTCGAGTCGCAATCCGCTGGCAAGCCCATATCCCTGGTACGTTCTGATCGAATTGTCGTCACAGGCGCGTACCGGCCTGCGCGCGGTGCTGGAGGAGATCTTGAGCCAGGGCCACGAAAAGGGTCTGGTGCTCGACGCCACCATCGCCGACAGCCTGGAACAGGCAAAGAGCTTCTGGCGCATCCGCGAAATGTTCGGCGAGGTACAGCGCCATATCGGCGCCTCCATCAAGCACGACGTCTCGGTGCCGGTCGCCGCCGTGCCGGTCTTCATCGCGGAGGCGAACGCTGCGGTCAGCAAGCTCATTCCGGGCTGCCGCCCGCTGCCGTTCGGCCATGTCGGCGACGGCAACATCCACTACAACGTCACCCAGCCGCAAGGCGCCGATAAAGAAAAATTCCTGGCGCGCTGGGACGAGGTCAATGCCGTTGTTTTCGCCGTGGTGAGGAAGCTTGGCGGCTCAATTTCAGCGGAACACGGCGTCGGCGTGATGAAGCGCGACATCCTGCCGAACTACAAGGACCCCGTCGCGCTCGACCTGATGCGCAGCCTGAAACGCATGCTCGACCCGAACGGGATTTTGAATCCGGGAAAAGTTCTCTGAACCGCTTCAATATGCGCCTTCGGGCTCACGTCTCCTTGCTCTTTCGGCGGCCTTCGACGGGAATCTTCGGCGGCTTCTCGGGTCGATCGGGTCCCCAGACGCGGCTGTAATAGGTGTCGGCCAAATTGAGGGCGCCGATCGGGTTGTGCGCCAGCACCCGGTCCTTGGCCACCAGCACTGTGGTCAGCCCTTCGGCGTGCTTGAAGAACAGGCTGTCATGGCCGACGCAGAGGCCGAGTACGACGTTTAATTCGCAGCCGGCACGCTTGAGCAGTTCGGCCTGCCCCACCGGGTTGCAGATCGCCTCGTAGGTGCCAGGGCGGATCTTCTCCTCGTCCTTGATGCCAAGCTCCTCCTTGGAGATGCCGCCATGCTTGCAGGCAACGGAGGCCACTTCGAACCCATGACTCTCGAGGATGCCGCTTAGGACCTTGGCGTGATCGACAAAGCTGATGCAGGTGGCGATGCCGATTTTCTTGAATCCCATTCGCTTGGCAAACTCACAAATCTCCTCGACCCGCGTCCACTCGCAATAGCCAGCCGCCTCGACGACAGCGGAGACCTGGGAGATGCGGCGAACCTCCGCATCGTTGTATTTGCTGGCTGCCTCGTCGATGCCGTCCGGATCCACCTTGGTGGGGCAATACCCAGGACCACGTTCGGCCGATTCACCCACGCGACAGGCGCGCACAGTATCCGGGCAATAGGCGCATGCCGGATCTTCGTATTTCATGGCGCGTCCCCGGTTGCGGATGTTTCGTTCCGGCGCAGGTTGACAACCCGCCAAAAAGCGGCATTGCGCTAAATCAAACCGACTTCGTCTTTGCGGCATGCCGGCAAGTAAGCGGCCTAAAACAACGCACCCTGCCCGCCGTTTTTTTTAACCTTCTCGCGCTTGATCCGCACCGGCGGCTTTACCTTTGGCGGCGGCGCGGGCTCCGCGCCGGGCGCGAGGCGTTCCACCAGCTTGGCGTTGTCGTTCGCCGTGCGGTTGACCGCAGTGGACACTACATAGGCCTCGAGCAGATTGTCCGGCGCCGGCGCGATCAGCGCCGCCGCGGTCTGCGCATCGACCTCCGCGCAATTGAGCCAGAGGTCGAAGCCCTCGGGCGGCACAATCACCGGCATGCGGGAATGGATGGCGGAGAGGGTGCGGTTGGCATTGGTGGTGACGATGGCCGCGGTCTCCAGCTCCTCGCCGTTCGGCCCGGTCCAGCATTCCCACAGGCCGGCGAAGGCCATCGGCGCACCCGACTTCAGCCGCACGAAAAAAGGCTGCTTGCGGCCGGCCACAGCCTTCCACTCGTAGAAGCCGTCGGCTGGAATGAGACAGCGGCGGCGTTTCATGGCAGCGCGGAAGGCCGGCTTGTCGGTGATGCTCTCGCCGCGCGCATTGACCAGCAGTGCGAAGGTTTTGGGGTCCTTCACCCAGGACGGCAGCAGACCCCAGCGCACCAGCGCGAATTGCCGCTTGCCCTCGACCGAACGGACGATTGGGATCGGCTGCGTCGGCGCCACGTTATAGCGCGGCGGGAAATTGGGCTGCTCCGGATAGCGGAACAGAGCGCGGATCGCTTCCGGCGCCGAGGTGATGGTGTAACGGCCGCACATGGAGCTAATCCCGACGTTTCGCCCGCTTAATCGCGCCTTAACCGCGATAAATAACAATGGCGGCGGGCGGATCGGCGGGGCTTCAATGAAATATCAGGATTGCGTCGAGGCGGCGCAAGCGCCGGATGCGGCGGCCGACGGCGAGACCGGCGGCAGCTTCGCCTCGTGCGATGCCAACATCAACCCGGTAACCGGGCTCGCCACCGACTACCTCAATCATTTCAACGAAGCGATCATGCTGCTCGAAATGCTGTCGAGCTGCCCGGACTGTCTCAACGAATTCCTGGCCTGGCAGCCGATGAGCTACCGCGAGCACTTCGCGGTCTCGGGCTTTCGGGCGCGCGCGCAGGCGATCGCCTGCTATGACGCCGCCGATCCGCAGGTGCGCGGCGCGCTCGACGCTATCGCTTCCACCATGACGGCGATGCTGGAGGCCACGCGCGCGGCACTGCGGCCCGGCATACCGCAGCAGGCGGCCGGCCTCATCGCCGAAGCGGCGGCCGCCTGGCTGAAGCCGCAGATCGCACGCGCGGGCGCCATCATCAACGGTGAAGGCGACGCCAGGACCGACGCGCCGGCGGCGCCGCAGGCGGTGGTCGACGGACTCATGAAGCGCTAGCGCATGATCTGATAAGATCATGCGCCTGGAAAAACCATGAGCGACGCCCGCGCCTATCCGCAACGCCCCTACCTCGCGGTCAGCGCGGCCATCGTGCGCGAAGGCAAGGTGCTGGTGGTGCGGCGCGCGCGTAATCCCGCGCTCAATCTCTATACGCTGCCGGGTGGCGTGGTCGAAGCCGGCGAGACGCTTCACCAGGCTGTTATCCGCGAAGTGCACGAGGAAACGCAGCTTTCGATCGAGCCGGTCGCGCTCGCGGGCAACCGCGAAGTCATCATGCGCGACGCGCAAGGACGCGTGGAGCGGCACTTCGTCATCCTGTGTTTCGCGGCGCGCTGGCTCGCCGGCGAATCGGTCCTCAACGAGGAGCTTGACGATGCGCGCTGGCTGGCGCCGCCGGAGCTCGCAGAGCTCAAAACCACCGAGGGGCTGGCCGAGATCGTCGCCACGGCGCTCGAAAGCCTCCGCCGGGGGGCCTGAGTTGCCCGCCTTGCGGCCGCCATGCAGCGGGGGCATATCATCCTTTCCGGCCAATGATCAGGTTTGAATCGCGTGAAGAAACTTTTGACCGTCGCGTCAATCCTATTGTGCCTCGCCGCGCCCGCGCGCGCGGCGGAGAGCGGCACCACGGCGCCCTACGACAACGAGCTGCAACGGCTAGCCGAGATTCTCGGCGCGCTGCACTATCTGCGCGCGGTCTGCGGTGCCAAGGAAGGCCAGAAATGGCGCAACGGGATGCAGGCCCTGCTCGACGCCGAGGCGCCCGACGGCGACCGCCGGCGCAAAATCGCCGCCAGCTTCAATCGTGGTTACCGCGGCTTTCAGCAAACTTATCGCACTTGCACGCCGGCCGCCGATCTCGCCATTCGCCGTTATCTCGAAGAAGGCGCCAAGATCGCCCGCGAAATCACCGCCCGATACGCCAATTAAAGGCCGCCGTTATTAACCTTTCCCGCAGGTCCGGGTAGCCGGGCGGAACTTGCGTGCTAACGTCCGCGTCGAAATTGGGGCCGGCGTTGACGACGCCTAGGGAACGTTAGCGTGACAATGAATACAACGGGGCCAACGCCTGCGCACGATCCGGCGTCCGACGGCGAGCAGAAACGCGTCGCGCTCGGCTATTTGCAGGAGGCCTGGGCCGAAGCGCGCCTTGACGGGATCGACGGCGATTGCCTGGCGCAGGCCTGCCTGTTCGCCGCCTTGGCCGAATTCGTCACCACCTACGGCGAGGAAGCGGCGGCCACGTTCACCGACGGCCTCAGCACCCGCATCCGCAACGGCGAATTCTCGCTCGACCAGCCGCGCCAGTAAGCGGCCCGTGTTTGCGGCGATCGAAGTCGCTACGGAAAAAATCAACAAGGCGCTAGGCGGGCGGCAAGTGCAGGCCGAAATGACGCTCAAGCACGGTGTCGATGTGGGACGGGTAAAAAGGCTTCTTGAGAAACGCCAGCGCGCCGGATTCCTGGGCGCGGTCGACAACGTCGTCGTTGGCCATTGAGGTCATGATCACTACGGATACGTCCGGCGCCAAGCGCTTGATTTCGGTCAGAGTTTCGATGCCATTGAGACCTGGCATATTGTAATCGAGAAAGACCAAACCGAAATTTCCAGTGCCCAATAGCTCGAGCGCCGCAATGCCCTCCGACGCTTCATGCACATCGAGGGCGAAGCGGCTGGCCGACAGTATTTTGCGCACGATACTGCGCATCGTGCTGGAATCATCCACAATCAGAATACGGGTCGGAATTTTCACGCGCACGCAGACCTCGACCAGCTTGCGGGCATCGTCGGAGCTGGTGGGTCGCACCAAAGTCGCGTCAACATTGTCCGGACGCGGTGCGCCATGCGCGATCAAGGCAAAAAGGATCGGGGCCGGACGCGCTGCGCGCGCGGCTGCCGCCACAGCCGCCTTATCGTCATCGGATAGAGCGGCGTCCACCACGCAGATATCGATGTCACCTTTTTTAAGTGCGCGGACTGCGGCGGCGGCGGCTTCCGCCGCAAATTCGATCGGAACGGACGCCATCGCCACGCCCTCCTGCCACAAATCCCGCTGCGATGACGCGGCCGCGACAACCAGCATACGGAGCGAAATGAGGTCACTCTCCATGGTCCCTGCTTTCCGCGTCCCGGCAAGACGGCCGCACGAGGGGTGGCCTGATACCGTTGAATAGCCGGTCGCGCGAAGTTTGCAAATCCACAGGATTATTTTGCATGAAAACTTGGGGAAAGCTCGCGTATTCGTTGAGTAGCCTGAATCGGCGGTTGCAGCAAGGCGGAGGCTAGCTCGCCAAAGTCTCCAGGAACCGCACCCGCTCGCCCCGCGCCGGCGCCGCCAGACTGCCCTCCCACATCACTTTGCTGCCCCGCACGATCGTTCCCACCGGCCACCCGGTCACGCTGACGCCGTGATAGGGCGTCCATCCGGCGCGCGAGGCGATCCAGCGGTCGGCGATGGTTTCCCGCCGCTTAAGATCGACCACCGTGAGATCGGCATCGTAGCCGACGGCGATGCGCCCCTTGGCCGCCATGCTGAACAGCCGCGCCGGGCCGGCGCTGGTGAGATCGACAAAGCGCAGCAGCGTAAGCCTGCCGGCATTGACGTGGTCGAGCATGATCGGGACCAGTGTCTGTACGCCGGTCATGCCGGAGGGGCTGGCCGGATAGGTCTTGGCCTTTTCCTCTGGTGTGTGCGGGGCGTGATCGGAGCCAAGCACATCCACCACGCCCTGGTCGAGGCCGTGCCAGAGTCCGGCGCGGTGGGCGGCGTCACGCACCGGCGGATTCATCTGCGCGCGCGTGCCGAGCCGCTCGTAGCACTCCGGCGCCTCCAAAGTGAGGTGATGGGGCGTGGCCTCGACCGAGGCGACGTCCTTGTGACTTGAAAGAAACTCCATCTCCTGCGCGGTCGACACATGCAGCACGTGCACGCGCGCGCCGGTCTCGTGGGCGATAGCCACCAGCCGTTGGGTGGCGGTGAGCGCCGCGCTCTCGTCGCGCCAGATCGGATGCGAGCGCGGATCGCCCTCGATGCGCAGGTTCTTGCGCGCGTTCAGGCGCGGTTCGTCCTCGGTGTGGAAGGCGGCGCGGCGGCGGATGGTCTTGAGCACGGCGCGTAAGCCCGCATCGTCGGAAATCAGCAGCGAACCGGTGGACGAGCCCATGAACACTTTGATGCCGGCGCAACCGGGAAGCCGTTCGAGCGCGGCGAGGTCCCTGGTGTTGTCCGTGGTGGCGCCAACGAAAAAGGCGAAGTCGCAATGCATGCGGTGGTGGCCGCGCTTGACCTTGTCGGCGAGCGCTTCCGCACTCACCGTCAGCGGATCGGTGTTGGGCATTTCGAACACCGCGGTGACCCCGCCCATGACGGCCGACAGTGAACCCGACTCCAGATCCTCCTTGTGGGTGAGGCCGGGCTCGCGGAAATGCACCTGGGTGTCCACCACGCCGGGCAACAGGTGTAGGCCGTGGCAATCCACCACCTCGCCAGCTGCGGCGCGCGCGAGATCGCCGATTGCCGCAAACCGGCCGGCGCGGACGCCGATATCTCGCATGCCCTCGCCGTCGTGGTTGACCACGGTGCCGCCCTTGAGGATCAGGTCGTAGGTCTCGGGCATATTTGAGCCTTTTTTATTCGGGGCTTGAGGCCCCGCGAACAGCGCTTACGTTTCATCGCGAGTTCTGGCAAGAGACTAGCAAAGAGAAGGCAAGAGAATTTCATGCAGGCAGCGCTTCTCCCCGATCGCGGTGTCCTCAAGCTCGCCGGCGACGACGCCCGGCGCTTTCTCAATGGGCTCGCCACCAACGATATCGCCAAGGTCGCGCCCGGCCGGGCGCGCTACGCCGCGCTACTCACCCCTCAAGGCAAGATCGTCGGCGACTTTCTCGTGGCCGAAGCACCGGCGGAGGATGGCGGTGGCTTCTTCCTCGACGTGCCCAAGGCGCTCGCGCGCACGCTTGTGGATAAACTCAATTTCTACAAGCTGCGCGCCAAGGTCGTAGTCGAGGACCTGTCGGAGGCGCTCGGCGTCATGGCGGTCTGGGACGGCGCCGGCAGCAGTGAATATGGCCTTTGCTACGCCGATCCGCGGCTGGCCGCGCTGGGATGGCGGGTCATACTACCGCCGCAGCTTGCGACCGAAGCGGCCAACGATCTTGGCGCCACGCCGGTCGAGCCCGAATTATACGAGGCCCACCGCATCGCGCTGGGCGTGCCGCGCGGCGGCGAGGACTTCATCTATGGCAACACGTTCCCGCACGAGGCCGACATGGACCAGCTCGGCGGCGTCGATTTCGACAAGGGCTGCTATGTCGGGCAGGAAGTGGTCTCGCGTGTCGAGCACCGCAACAGCGCGCGCAGCCGCATCGTGCCGGTCGCCTATGGCGAGTCCGCGCCTTCGTCCGGCCTGCCGGTGATGGCGGGCGACAAGCAGGTCGGCACTTTCGGCTCGGCCGCCCAGGGACGCGGCCTGGCGCTGCTGCGGCTCGACCGCGTGCAGGACGCACTCGCCGCCGGCGCACCGCTCACCTGTGGCGGCATTGCCGTCCACGTGGTCAAGCCGGATTGGGCGAAGTTCCCGTGGCCCGGCGAAACACAACCGACGCCATGAGCGCAAGCTTTGCCCATGCCGACGGGCTCGGGCGCTGCCCGTGGCCGAAGCAGGACCCGCTTTACGTCGCCTATCACGACCAGGAATGGGGCGTGCCGGAATTCGACGACCGTGCGCTCTATGAGAAGCTGATGCTCGACGGATTCCAGGCCGGGCTGTCGTGGATCACGATCCTGCGCAAGCGCGAAAACTTCCGCAAAGCCTTCGACGATTTTAAGCCAGAAAAAATCGCACGCTACCCAAAACGCAAGATCGAGCGGCTGATGGGCGATGCCGGCATCGTGCGCAACCGCGCCAAGATCGAGGGCGCGGTCACCTCGGCGCGTGCTTATCTGAAGATCATGGAAAGTGGTCCCGGCTTCTCCAACCTGTTGTGGGATTTCCTCGACGGCCGGCCGAAGCTCAATAATTTCCGCAGCACCCGCCAAGTGCCGGCGGAAACAGAAATCTCGCGCAAGATGTCGAAGGAGCTGATTGGCCACGGTTTCAAATTCGTCGGGCCCACCATCGTCTACGCCTTCATGCAGGCGGTCGGCATGGTCAACGACCATCTGGTGAGCTGCCACCGCCACGCGGCGGTGCAAAAGCTCGCCAAGCGGCGATGAGCAAGCCGCGCAACGTATCGAAACCTGCGCGCGCGCCCGCACCGCGCGCCTGGCAGCGCATGCTGTCGGGACGGCGGCTGGACCTGCTCGACCCCTCCCCGCTCGACGTCGAGATCGAGGACATCGCGCATGGGCTCGCGCGCGTGGCGCGCTGGAACGGTCAGACCAAAGGCGCGCATATCTTCTCGGTCGCCCAGCACGCGCTGCTGGTGGAGGCGCTGGCGCGGGCGAAAGTGCCGCGGCTCGACGCCGCCGGCCGCCGCGCGGTGCTGCTGCACGACGCACCGGAATACGTCATCGGCGACATGATCTCGCCGTTCAAGGCGGTGATCGGCGACAGTTATAAGGCGGTGGAGAAGCGCCTGCTCGCCGCCATCCATCTGCGCTTCGACCTGCCGGCCAAGCTGCCGGAGAGCCTGACCGAGCTGATCAAGAGCGCCGACCGCAGCGCAGCCTTCCTGGAAGCGACGCGGCTCGCCGGGTTCGGCGAGGACGAGGCGCGCAAGTTCTTTGGGCCGCCGCCGAAGTTCTCCGCGGCGATCGAACGCGACTATCTGACGCCCTGGCCGGCCGAGACCGCGCAAAGCCGCTTCCGCGAACGCTTCGAAAAGTTGATGCGCGGTTGAGGCTTTTCAAACATGGGCGAGCGTCATAGATATGACGCAAGATTCGTCCATAGCGCCATCATTATGATTCACGTCTGCTCCCTCGCGCGCCTCTATTCCACGGTCGACCAGACCGGCGCGCGCCATATCGTCACCTTGCTGCGACTCACCGACCGGGTGGAGCGGCCGGCCCATATCGCGCCGGAAAACCACCTGGTACTCAGCGTCGACGACATCTCCACGCCGATCGGGGGCTACACTGTTCCCGGCGACGAGCACGTGGCGCGGCTGATCGACTTCGTGGGCGAATGGGACCGCGCCGCACCGATGGTGGTGCACTGCTTTGCCGGCATCTCACGCTCGACCGCTGGCGCATTTGTCGCGGCTTGCACACTCAATCCGGACCGCGACGAAACTGAGATCGCTAAAGCCATCCGGCGCGCCTCGCGCTCCGCGCAGCCGAATGCCCGCATCGTCTCGATCGCCGATCGTCTGCTCAAACGCGAAGGCCGCATGGTGCGAGCGGTGGAATCGATCGGGCCTGGCGACGCTGCCCTGGAAGGCAATCCGTTCCGAATCGATATTTCCTAATCGCATAGGCCGCACGGCAAATCAGGTTCTTTCGGCCGCCGTGAGTCGGTCGTTTATTTTTTCAGCCAATGTGCGCTCTCTCATGAACCAGGACACGTCCGGGCGCGACTACCGTGAAACACGGTGGCGCACATGGACCAGAAGGTTTTCCCGTTCGAGTCGGCAATGGTGCGGAGCGACGCAGAGCGGCGCGCCGTTCCATTCTTCCAGCGTCTGTGGCCGCTGCTGATGGTCGTTTTGGGACTCGTCCTCACCGTGGCGTGGATCGCCCTCATTGGCTACGGCCTGTATATTCTGATCGACCTGCCATTCTAACAACTGATTGTGCGACGTGATTGTCGGGCGCGGCCGAAGCGCGCCCGAATTTTTCCGTCGTCCACCATTCGCGGTAAAAGGCAGCCCCGCCCAAAATTGGACGGGGCTACCAAACACAATGTGCCGCAGCTTGGGTAACCCAACGTTGTGTTCAATGCATTGGTCGCAGACCGCTAATGAAAGGTTCACCATATTCTTCGGGCCCATCGGCCGCCGGCTTTTGCCGCAATGGACATCGGGCGAGAGCCGAAATAGGCTTTCGCTCAATGGCTTGGTCGGGCGCTTCGCGGCCGGCCGCAGGGGCATGCGGGGCGGGATGAGTGAAAAAAAATATGGCGTGGTGTCGCCCGAGGTTCTCAATTCACAGAGTGGCCTCGATTTCCTCAAGGCGATCATCGCCGGCACGGTGCCGCAGCCGCCGATCAGCGAAACGCTGGGTTTTCATCTGGTCGAGGCCGAAACGGGCCGGGCGGCGTTCGAGGGGCTGCCGGAATTCCGCTATTACAACCCGATCGGCACCGTGCATGGCGGCTTCACCGCGACGCTGCTCGATTCCGCACTCGGCTGCGCGATCTTCTCGACCCTGCTCAAGGGCGATGCCTGGACCACGCTCGAGCTCAAGCTCAATTTCGTCCGCCCGCTCACCAAGGACACCGGCCCGGTGCGTGCGGAAGGGCGCATCGTGCATCGCGGGCGCACGGTCGCCACCTCGGAAGGCGACCTGAAGGACCGCGCCGGCAAGCTTTACGCGCACGCCACCACCACCTGCATGATCTTTCCGGCGACGACGTGAGGCCGCTAGGGCGCGTACCCATTAAAGCGCAGGCCGGAGGTCTGCTTTTAAGGCAAACCGGACATGGCTGAAAAAGGCCAACGACGCGAATGACCCACAGCGGACATCAATTGAGATACGAGTTCGCTGTGCAGCAAGACAATTGAGTCGCGCGCACCGCTATCCCGGCCGCTGCGTGATGTCAGGTTATGCAGCGCCCAAGGTGATGTGCTTGTGCCGGATCAGCGACCGGGCTGAAGGCCGGCTCGCAGCCGCGCAGCATGTGCTTCCGTGACGGCGCTCTCTCGGTCGAAGTGGAAATATGCTCAGATTGTTTGGCTATCGTCTGTTTTCGGATCAAATAAAATGCGGTAACGGGCGAAATTCTCCTCGCTGACAAACCTGTCCAGATCAGTTGATTTCGCTTGTTCGCTTCCAATGGCATTCATTTTTTCCGCTCTTTGATCTGCATTTTCTGGGCTGGGGAAGATCGCCGGCCCGCCGCTTGCGGCACAGGCGGAAACGGGGGAGCGGCGCGAGGCGTGCCCCTCCGCCGCGCCCGCACGTTTCACTGCAGCAGGCGGTCGGTGGTGACCAGCCGGATGCGCGGATTGCCGACCGCCGTGCCCACGCAGTTGAGATAGGGCCACGGCCGCTGCGTGCAGGTCTTCAGCGTGGTCTGTGCCGGCTCGGCGAGCGGGCCGGCATCGAGGCGGACGCTGGTGCCGGTCAGCAAGGTCACCACGGCGGCAATCGCGGCGGCGGTGACAACAATGTTGGTCAACTTGAACATAAGCGCGTTCATCCGATTGTTCATTCGTTAGAGCGGAGGGTACCGGCCCGCTTTTCGGGGAAAAAGCGGACCGGCTTTCGATCGGCTGGGGGGAGGCCGATCAATTCTCGGGCGGGAGGATGACCGTGTCGATGACGTGGATGACGCCATTCGACGTTTCGATATCGGGCGTCACGACCTGGGCGTCGTTGATCATCACCTTGCCGTGTTCGGCGGAGACCTTCACCATCGCGCCGTTGACGGTCTTGGCCTCGCTCAGCTTGGTCACTTGTTCGGCCATCACCGCACCGGGCACGACGTGATAGGTGAGGATCGCTGTCAGCTTTGCCTTGTTCTCCGGCTTCAGCAGATCTTCCACAGTGCCGGCCGGCAGCTTGGCGAAAGCCGCATCGGTCGGCGCGAACACGGTGAACGGGCCCGGACCCTTGAGGGTCTCGACCAACCCGGCGGCACCGAGCGCCGCTGCGAGCGTTTTGAACTGGCCGGCGCCGACCGCCGTATCGACGATGTCCTGATTGCTGGCGCGCGCGAAGGTGCTGCCGAGCGCCAGGCCCACCACGGTCAGAACGACTGCGGCAGCTGACGCAATACCCATAACTTTGCTCTTCATTTTCTAGCTCCTGACTTGACGCGTTTGACCTTTGGGCCGGCTTCGCCGGCGTCATCGGTTCTGGGAAGCGCAGGACTGAAGGTGGTTTTGCCTTGCGTCCGTCGCCGGGCTATTGAATAACAATAAAATAGATTTTCATGTAACTCACATTCGCGTGAAATGAAAATTAGTTTTCTTGTAGAGAAAAGAATGCTATCCACCTTTGAACAGGGGTGAAATGGAGACCCGCCGATGCTGTCCGAGACCCTGACCACCGCCCTCGAGGGCTACGCGATTGGGCCGAAAATCCGCAGGCTGCGGCTGCGCAAGAAGCTGGGACTGGTGCAGCTCGGCGAGCACACAGGGCTTTCCCCAGCGCTGCTGTCCAAGATCGAGCGCGGGCACCTGTTTCCGACGCTGCCCACTTTGTTGCGGATCGCGTTGGTCTTCAGCGTCGGTCTCGATCACTTCTTCAAAGAGGGCAGCGACCGGCCGGTCCACGCGGTGGTGCGCAAGGCGGATCGTATCCGCCTTCCCGACAAGTCCGGGCGGATTTCGCCGACCTACTATTTCGAGTCGCTCGATTATCCGGTGAGCGACCGCAAGCTGGACGGGTACTACGTCGAGATCGAAGCGGAAGGCGAGCCGTCGGAGCCGCACGAGCATCCCGGCGCGGAAATCATCTACGTTCTGCGCGGTAAGCTTGTGGTGAACCTGGAGGGGGAGGAATTCTCGCTGGGCGAGGGCGACTCGATGTATTTCGATTGCACCCACCCGCACAGTTACCGCCGCAAGGGATCGTCGCCTTGCGCAGCCATCGTCGTCGTGACGGCGTAATTGGGTAATCTTGCCGTGTCATCGCAATTCGGTAGCGAATGACATATTTGGAACATTCTAGTGCCAATTTGAACAGGTGAGTTATCCGCATGGATGGCATAATTCGATCAATTCTGACCTTTATAACATCGGCGGTGTTTTTCGTGCTTTCAACCTTTGGCATCAACACCGGAACTGAGCAGCCGAAGTATGAAGTCATTGAAAGCATCGGCAACTCTGTCGAAATTCGTCGATATGCGCCACGCATAGCTGCCCAAGCCACGATAGATGTGACTAAATCAGGTAATCCTCGAGGCGAAGCATTCCGTATTGTGGCGGCCTACATATTCGGAGCGAATAAAGGCAAAAAGAAAATAGACATGACATCTCCCGTTGAAATCAAAACGGCGGGCGAGAAGATTGCAATGACAGCCCCTGTCGAAGTCAATAAGTCCGAAAAACGTTTGGCAATGCGATTTTTCATGCCGACACAGTATTCGAGAGAAGAGTTGCCCGAGCCGACCGACAGCCGCGTGAGATTGGTAGACATACCCTCAGAGACTGCTGCGGTTCTCCGGTTTACGGGCTCAACTGATGATGCCGCTGTATCGGCGAGGGCGGCAGAATTGTTGAAGCTACTAAGAGGAACAAATTGGAAGATAGAGGGAACGCCAACAGCTTTCTTCTATAATCCACCATGGACGATACCGTTCTTGCGGCGAAATGAAATTGCAGTGGCCGTGTCTAAGTGAGCCACGGTTGCATCGAAATAATACGCAGACAATGACGGCTATTGGCCCTTCGCGACGGTTTTGAAATGTCCATTCGTTGGTCGCTGTTGAGTTAGAAGGGGGCATTCAGTATCCCACTGTCAACAAGCCGGTTTTATGAGTACACGCCCTAGAACCGATTGGCCGGGATCTTGAAATAGCTGCGCCCGTCGCTTTCCGGCTCGGGCAGCCGGCCGCCACGCAAATTGACCTGCAGCGCGTGCAGCATGCGGTCGGGCAGCGATAGCGTCTTGTCGCGCTCGGTGCGCAGCTTGACGAATTGATCTTGCGAGACGCCGTCCTTGACGTGGATGTTCGCCGCCTTGTGCTCGGCGACGGTCGCTTGCCATTTCGGCGCCCGGCCGCCCTTGCCGTAGTCGTGGCCGACGAACAGGCGCGTCGATTTCGGCAAGGCGAGAATCGCCTGGATCGAGCGGTAGAGCACGGCGGCATCGCCGCCGGGGAAATCGGCGCGCGAAGAGCCTGAGTCCGGGTACATCAAAGTATCGTGCACGAAGGCGGCATCATCGCCGACCACATAGGTGATCGAGCCGAGCGTGTGACCGGGCGACAGCATGACGCGGATGGGCAGCGTGCCGATCTCGAAAGAATCGCCATCGGCAAACAGACGGTCGAACGCCCGCTCGACGTCGAACGCTTTCGGCTCGTTGTAGAACTCACGCCACAGCACGGCGATCTCGCGCACCTTCTCGCCGATCGCCTGCTTGGCGCCGAGCTTGTCCTTGAGGTAAGCCGTCGCCATGAAATGGTCGGCGTGCGGATGCGTGTCGAGCACCCAATCCACCGAAAGACCACGCTCCTTGACATGCTTGAGGATCTCGTCGGCCGCGCTGGTATCGGTGCGCGCACGGCGCGGATCGAAATTCCAGACCGCATCGATGATCGCGGCCTTTTTGGTGCGCGGGCAGCTCACCACGTATTGGATGCTGCCGGAGTCGGGCTCGTAGAAGCCGGTCACCTCAGGCGAATTGGCGCCGCGTGACCGGCTGGTCTGCTGAGGGCTCATGGCAAGCGCTATATAGGCGCGCGGACGCTGCCGCGAAGCCCTGAAAATCGCCTATTCGGCTTCGGCAGTGAGCGACGGGCGCAGCGCCAGCGGGCCGCCGTGATGCGAGCTTTGCACCACCTCTGCGCGCTCCTCATGGCGGTGGGTGAAATTGCAATAGGCAAAACCCAAGCCTGAGATCGAGCCGCGGAAGCTTTCGCTGCTGGTCCGCTCCAGATTGAAGCACGGGCGGATCGGCAGGCCGCGCAAAGAAGCGCAAACCGCCGCGCCTCTTACCCGCAACGTGCCGGGCGGCAGTGCCGCAAAGCGAACGCGGCCATGACCCTGAAACTGGATGGAGCCGGCCACGGAGCCGTCGGCATAGACGAGGCCCTGGCCACGGGTGCCTTCGAAACAGCGATAGGAGAAGGTCTTGCCAACGACGAAGCGGCGCGCCTCGTCCGCCGACATTTCGCCGGCCATCGCCGGCAGGGTGGCCAACAGGCCGACCAGCATCGCAAACGCGCGCAACATCCCCGCAACTCCGACCGACGCCACCTACTGCGGCTGTCCTAGCCCAACCCTACCCAACATGCCGGGCTTTCGTCGATAAATCATGAACGCGTTTACCCGATCTTGACCACGATCCGGCCGCGGACCTGGCCGGCTAGGATGGCGGGCGCCTCTTTCAGGATTTCGGAAAGGCCTATTTCCCGGGTCATGGCAGCCAGTTTTTGCCGGTCCAGGTCGGTTTCCAGGCGTTTCCAGGCCTCCCGGCGCCGTTCGATGGGGCACATTACGGAATCGATGCCATAAAGACACACCCCGCGCAGAATGAATGGAGCCACAGAAGTCGGCAGGTCCATACCGCCGGCCAGCCCGCAGGCGGCCACCGCCCCGCCGTAGCGGGTCATCGACAACAGGTTGGCGAGCGTGGTGGAGCCCACCACATCGACCGCGCCAGCCCAGCGCTCCTTGGCGAGCGGCTTGGGCGGGCCGGCGAGCTCCTGGCGCTCGATGACCTCGGCGGCGCCCAGGCCCTTGAGATAGCCGGCCTCCTGTGCGCGCCCGGTGACCGCATGGACGGTGAAGCCGCGCTTTGACAGGATCGCGACCGCCACCGAGCCAACGCCACCGGCCGCGCCCGTCACCGCCACCGGTCCGCGCTCGGGGGTCAGGCCGTGGCGCTCGAGCGCCATCACCGACAGCATGGCAGTATAGCCGGCGGTGCCGATGGCCATGGCCTCGCGCGTGCTCATCCTCGTGGGCAGCGGCACCAGCCAGTCGCCCTTGACGCGCGCCTTGGCGCCATAGGCGCCGAGATGGGTCTCGCCGCAGCCCCAGCCGTTGAGGATCACCTTGTCGCCCGGCTTCCAGGCCGGGTTGCTGGAGGCCTCCACAGTGCCGGCGAAATCGATGCCGGCGATCATCGGGAAGCGGCGCACCACCGGCGCCTTGCCGGTGACGGCGAGCCCGTCCTTGTAGTTGAGTGTGGAATATTCCACCCGGACGGTGACGTCGCCGTCCATCAGGTTGGCTTCGTCGAAATCGGCGAGCGCGGCCTTGGTGCCGCCGTCCGCCTTCTCAATCACGATCGCCTTGAATGTTGCCACTGAACGCCTCGCTGGCGGTTGGAGCCGGGACCTTTTTGGCGCGATGGGCGCGGACGCGCAAGCGCCGAGGTCGGCGACGCATGAATAAGGCCCGCGCGGCATTAACCGCGCGGGCTTCCCATTCGCTTCTACCCTTAGTCGGGCGCTGTCCGCGCTCAACTGTTGTCGGGGCGGGTAAAGCCGGTGTGGCGATCGACGATGAAGCGCTCGACCACGGAATTGTCCTTGGTGATAATGACGGCCGTGATCGTGTCGGCGTCTTTCTCCTTCACCTCGCCGAGCTTGAGCCGCGGATTGGCACGCAAGGCGAGCCAACGTTCCATGCGGCTCTTCACGTCGTCGGTGGTGAGATTGAGCTTCTGATTGCCCTGGACGCCGGCCCCGGGGCCGTAACCGGGACCGTGTCCCTGCATCATGCCGGGGCCGTAACCGCCGCCCCAACCGCGCATGTGATAACCGGGGCCGTAGCCTTGTCCGGAAGGACCCGGTCCGGGCGCGTTACCTTGGGCGAAGGCCGGGCAGTTCCATTGTCCCGCGCCAGGTCCGCCGCCCCAGCCGCCCATGTGGCCATAGCCGGGGCCATTGCCGCTCATCATGCCCGGGCCGTAGCCGCCCATCATGCCCCAGCTGCCGGGGCCGTGCGCCGACACCGGCGAATTGTAAACAAACAACGCGCCGGCCAACGCCACCGCAAGTCCGGCACCGATCAGTGTTCTTGCACGCATCGCATTTCTCCTTTGTGTTGGAATTCGTTGGGGAGCCGCAGCGCTTGGCGCTACCAGCCCATCATTCCGTGGCCGTAGCCATAACTGTGCATGTAGCCGGGGCCGTAACCGCCGCCCCCACCGCGCATGTGGTAGCCCGGACCGTAACCTTGTCCTTGGCCGTTGCCGGGTCCGTAGCCGCGCATGTGCCCATAACCGGGGCCGTAGCCCTGCATCGGGCCATTGCCGGGCCCGTAGCCGTTGCCGCCGCCTTGGCTGTAGCCGGGTCCGTAACCGTTCATCATGCCCGGGCCATATCCGGGGCCATTTTGTGCGGACACGGTGACGCTGTAGGTCCCAACCCCGGCGGCGAGCGCGACCGCAATGCCGAGGCCGATCAAAGTATTTCGCGTTTTCATTGGACTGCTCCTTTTGCCTGCAACGACCTCTGCCATCGTTGAGCGGCATTAGGAGCCCGATCTGTCACTCAAGTTTGTCGGCCGGACGCGGATTTGTGACCAAATGTGTCAGGGCGGCGATCCGCCAGAAATCGTTACAAATTATTTTGCCCCAGACCGCCCGGTCCAAATTAGATTGGCCCCATGAACAGCGGCCCGCACATCCTGATCGTCGACGACCATCGCGAGATCCGCGACCTGGTGTCGCGCGCGCTCGGCAAGGAAGGTTTTCGCGTCAGCACCGCCGAAGACGGCAAAGCCATGCGCAAGGTACTGGCCGATGCGCATATCGACCTCATCGTGCTCGACTTGATGCTGCCGGGCGAGGACGGGCTGTCGCTGTGCCGTGCGCTACGCGCCGACAGCGATATTCCGATCATCATGTTGACCGCCAAGGGCGACGAGGTCGATCGCGTCATTGGGCTGGAAATGGGCGCCGACGATTATCTGCCCAAGCCGTTCGGCAGCCGCGAGCTGATCGCGCGCATCCGCGCCGTGCTGCGGCGTAACCGTGCTCACGAGCCCGCCGCCGCAAAGGACCAGCCCAAGCGCTACCGGTTCGAGCGCTGGGCCTTCGACGTCGACCGACGCGAATTGCTTGGGCCGGACGGCGTCGCGGTGCCCCTGAGCACCGGCGAATTTGATCTGCTGCTGGCGCTGGTCGAGCATCCGCAGCGCACCTTGAGCCGCGACCAGTTGCTCGATCTGGCGCGCCACCGCGCGGCCAACGCCTTCGACCGCAGCGTGGACACGCAGGTGAGCCGGTTGCGCAAAAAAATCGAACGCGACCCGGCCGAGCCGACACTCATCAAGACGGTGTGGGGCGGCGGCTACATCTTCACCCCCGATGTGAGCCGCGAATGACCCGCTTCCTGCCCAAGAGCCTGTTCGGCCAAACGCTCCTGATCCTGCTGCTCGGGCTGGTGGTCTCGCATGCGATCGGCGCCTGGATCTATGCCGGCGCGCGCGAGCAGGCGGTGCGCGCGATCGGCGGCTTCGCGGCCGCGCAGCGCGTCGCCAACCTCTCGCGCCTGGTCGAGGACGCGCCCGCCGATTGGCGTCCGCGCATTGTGGCGGCGCTGAGCGATCCCACCTTCCGCGTCGCGCTCGCAACCCAGCCGCCGGCGCACTTGCCGGCCGACGCCGACGGCGCGGCAAAGGTGATCGAGGACTATGTGCGCCGGCAGCTTCCCGACCGGCCCGACCGCCAAGTGCGGGCCGCCGTACTGGAGCCGACGGGAGCGCCGGGCGGCGTGCCCTTCGGACCGCCGTTCGATCACCGGCCGCCACCGGGACCGATGGGTGGCATGGGAATGGGCGGCATGGGCGGGATGATGCACCAGATGATGGGGCCGGCCTTCGGCGTGTGGCGCGGCTTGCAGGTGGCGGTGAAGCTGAGCGACGGCCAATGGCTGTCATTCGCCACCTCGCTGCCGCAGGGGGCGCCGTCGGTGTCGTGGCAATTCATCATCTCCATGGCATTGATGGGCGTGATCGTCATCGCCGTCTCGGTGTGGGCGGTGCGGCGCGTCACCGCCCCGCTGGGCATGCTGTCGGCCGCGGCCGATCGGCTCGGCCGCGACGTCACCACGGAGCCCCTCGCCGAGACCGGTACGCGCGAGATGCAACAAGCCACGCGCGCCTTCAACCGCATGCAGGAGCGGCTGCGCCGGCTGATCGAGAGCCGCACCCAGATGCTGGCGGCGCTGTCGCACGATTTGCGCACGCCGTTGACGCTGCTGCGCCTGCGCGCGGAGGAAGTCGACGACGCTGACGAGCGCGACAAGATGCTGGCTACGATCGCCGAGATGGACGAGATGATCGGGACGACGCTGGCGTTTGCCCGTGATGAGGTGCGCGCCGAGCCGCGCCGGCGTGTCGACGTCGCCGCGCTGCTGGCCAGCGTGGTCGACGACATGGCCGACGCCGGATTGCCGGTGACCATGGCGCCGGCCGCGCCGCTCACGCACGAATGCCAGCCGGGCGCGCTCAAGCGCGCGATTAGCAACCTGCTCGACAACGCGGTGAAATACGGCAAGCGCGCCCAGGCGGCGATCACGTCCACGGCGAAGACGATCGAGATCACCATCGACGACGACGGGCCGGGAATTCCCGAGGCGGAGTTGCCGCGGGTGTTTCAGCCGTTTTACCGGGTGGAGGAATCGCGCAACCGCGATACCGGCGGCACCGGACTGGGGCTAGCGATCGCGCAATCCATCGTGCAGGCCCATGGCGGCGAACTCACCCTCGCCAATCGGCCGGGCGGCGGCTTACGCGCCTCCATCACGCTGCCGGTTTAGGCAACGCTTGCGGCGATCGACGACGGTTGACGCCGATTGCAGCGAGGCCGGTTTTCACCGGATCGATCCACATTTCCCATAGCGGAATGAAGATCTGAACGGCCAGCGCCAGCCCCATGCCGGCGCCGCCGGTGAGCACGACATAAGCAAAGGTTGGATCAAGATATTTGGTCAGCCACCAGGAGCCGATATCCATGATGATGGTGAGATAGGGGATGACCACGAACGCCACGCGCAACCATATCGACGTCTCGCTCAACGCAAAAATCCCGCCGGTGAGCATGAAGATCAGGCTGATGCCGAACAGATGGATATGCGAGACGCGGGCGAGTGAAACGATATCTTCGCCGGTATCGGTCTTTACCAGTTTCTTGATCGCATCATAGCCGGCAAGCGGCGGGAGCGATCGGTTGATTTGCGGATTGTGGCAGCTCATACAGTTGTTTTTGAAAATCGGGGCAACGGCCGCGTAGCCCTTTTTGGTCGCGCCCGTATGAATCCAGTTGAAGATGCGTTTGCGCTCATCAGGCGACGCCATGATCGCCATCGGTCCCTTGAGCGCCATCTCCAGGCGCGTGTTGCTCGGCAGCCCGTGATATTGCTCGCTGATGTCTTCAACAACCGACTTTTTGGCGCCAAGATTTGGCTTGATGTCCACCAGGAACAGCAACGACAACGCGGTCAAGTATCCGATACCGACCACAATCAAAAAGCTGCTGAACAGGGCACGGAAGGGCAAAGGCAGTCTACGCAACGTCATCATCGTCAGCACCGCTTTGTTGGAAGCGAGGGGTGCTTGCCTCAATGCTGTCGGATGATGTCCAGGAGATCACAGGCAAACCGCTCGCAGAGGATCGTCTGTCAGACGCGATTGCCCCCGTTTCATAACACTCAACGTGCCATTCGGTTCCAAGTTTCACCTTTGACGGCGCCATCGGCTGGCGGTCCTCGAACGGCAACGGATAATCGGCGGGCAGTCCTGCTTAAAGCGACCGGTGTTCAGGCACGCAACGGCGCGGGGCGTATAGGATCAAACCCTGATCGGCGCCAGCCGCTCGATCGGCTTCTCGATGATCGGCAGGTTTATGATAGCCGAGACGACGCCGAGCGCCACCGACAGCCACCAGATCACGTTATAGGAACCGGTGGTGGTGAACAGCAGCCCGCCCAACCAGACGCCGAGAAAGCCGCCAACCTGATGGCTGAAGAAGGCGAACCCGAACAGCGTCGCCATCCAACGGGTGCCGAACATGATCGCCACCAGCGCCGAGGTTGGCGGCACGGTGGACAGCCACAGAACGCCCATCACCGCGCCGAAAATCAGTGCGGAGGCGGTTGTCACTGGCAAGCTGATGAAGGCGATCACCGCGAGCGAGCGCAGCGTGTAAATGACCGAGAGCAGGTAGCGCTTGGGCATGCGGTCGCCGAGCCAGCCGGAGCCGATCGAGCCTATGATATTGAACAGGCCGATGGTGCCGAGCGCCCAGGCGCCGGCATCCACGGACAGCCCGCGGTCGACCAGATAAGCCGGCAGATGCACGGTGATGAACAGGAGCTGAAAGCCGCAGGTGAAGAAGCCGAGTACCAGCAGCACATAGGAGCGATGCCCAAACGCTTCCACCAGCGCGTGGCGCAGCGACTGCTGGCTGGCCTCATGCTGGCTGCTCGAATCCATCGGTGGCGTGCGTACCGCCGCCGACAGCGGGATCACCAGCAACGTGACGAAACCGAAGGCGACCAGCGCGTGCTGCCAGCCAAACCACTCGATGAAGCCCACCGCCAGTGGCGAGAACAGAAATTGCCCGAACGAGCCGGCGGCGGTGCCGGCGCCGAAAGCAAGCGAGCGCATGTGCGGCGGCATCAGCTTGCTGAAGGCGGCGATGACGATGGTGAAGGACGAGCCGGCAATGCCGAGACCGGCCAAGACGCCGGCCGACAGATCGAGCATGGCAGGCGTGCGCGAATAGGCCATCAGCGCGAGACCGAGGCAGTAGAGCACCGCGCCGGCCGAGAGCACGCGCATGGAGCCGAAGCGGTCGGCGATGGCGCCGACGAAAGGCTGCGCGGTACCCCAGACGATGACCTGGATCGCCAGCGCCAGCGAGAATACCTCGCGGCTCCAGCCGTTGGCCGCCGACATCGGCGTCAGGAACAGGCCAAGCGCGGCGCGCGGGCCGAAACCGATGGCGCCGATCAGGCAGCCGCAAACGAGGATCACCATAGGCGTGCGCCAGGCGCCTGCCGCGGCCGCGCTACGCGGCGCCGATTGCACTGCCATGCTCTGGGTTCCCGGCTCGACTATCCTTTACGTCTCGCCCCCAATCGGCGTGACGGGTGCCTGGACCATATAGGCCGCGCCGTCCCCGCCAAAACGAATATTCGTGATCCAAGCCATTTGCGCCGCGCATAGCTCGGCGCCAAGCGCGCTAGTTCTGCGCGTTTTTGCGCGTCCAGGCGCGCCCGTCCGGCGAGCGCAGCCATTCCTTGCTATGGCTGACCGGCCATTCTTGTTCGAATAGAGCGGCTTCTTTTTTCGTCGCTGTTGCATCACCCCAGGTCGGCTCATCGGCACCGTCGCCCCAGGTGCGCGGGCGGTAGAAGGTGTGCACCCCGAGCGTGGAGATCTTCTGCATCTCATTGACCCAGTCCGGATGCACCCAATAGGCATGGTAATGAGTGGCCTTGGCCACTTCGGGCATCCACAGCTTGCCGACGAGCATATCGTGCGCGATGTGCTTGGCGCGCACCCAGGCGTCCGACTCAGTGACGACATTAGGAGCGCCGTCGCAGTTATAGCTGAACTGGCAGCCGCGGCTGTTACGCTCGTGGACCACGCCGCAGACATTGTTCGGATAGAACGGCGAGAACACGCGGTTCATCACCACTTGAGCGACCGCGATCTGGCCGCGCACCGCCTCGCCGCGTGCTTCGAAATAGACGGCGCTGGTGAGACACTTCTCGGCCTTCTCGAACGCCGCGCCGGTGAGCGCCAGCCGCTCGGCCGGCGATTTCGGGCGCTGATCGACTCCGGTGACCTCGCCCTTGTTGGCGATGCTCTGGCCGCCTTTCTCGTCGAGTTTGCCGTGGGGCTCGAGCGCCGCCATCTTGATGTCGGGATCGCCGGACGGCGCTTTCACCACCGGCGCTTCGCCCGGAGCCCACGGCGTTATCGCCTCCGCCTCCTGTCCCGCGGCGATAGGGGCTGCGCCGAAATAGACTTGCGCGGCGTCCTTGGGCTTGTGCGGGCTTGGCGCGGCCTGCTTGTATGGAGCAAAATCGCCATGCGGCAGAGCGGCGTCCGGCGCCGCCGGCTGTTCGTCTGGCGCGGCAGCGAATTCATATTCCGTGTAAGGATCGAAGCGCCCTGCGGTTTCGTCGTTCTCGAGCGGCACCTCGGCTTGCGCGTTCGTAACCGGTTCGATCGGCAAAGCCGGCGGCAATGGCGGCATCGGCTGACGCGCGCGCGAGATCAGCGAGTCGCGCTTGTCCTTGCGATTGACGGTGGGAAATCGCAGCGGCGTGGTTGGATCGCCTAGCAGCTGCGCGCCGATCGACACCGCGATGTCGGATGGGTCGAAATTCGCCAGCGCGTAGACCGGTGGGTGCGGGATAGCGGTGCCGATCGGCCGCGGCATCGAGAAGGTGGCGGCATGAATGGTGCCGAAAGGCGAAGCTATGAGGTATTTTTGTGCGCGCGCGGTGACGCCGGGCTGGCGCACCAACAGCGCGCCGAGATCGCCAAAGCTGATCGTGCTCGGGATGAGCGCGAGCACCAGCGCGCCGAAACCGACCACCGCACGTTTCCGTCGCCGCCCATGCGAAACTGCAAAGGATACGCTCAACGCCACACCGCAAGGTCTTGCCGGCGCCTGCCGCCCGGTGGCGACAATGCGACAGGTTTTCTTATGAGCCGATTAACCTTGCGAAGGCGTTAACCGCGGCCGCGCCGGAAGGGCGCGCGGCGCGTGATCTCCAGGCGGGGACGGTGGATTGCGGCGGTGAGACGCCCCGGTTCCGCGGGCGGCATTCGGAAACAGATGTTAACCATATCGCAATCGCCGCCACCGATAGTGCCGCGATATCCACCTCCCGCGGTCGCCATGCCTTTATCCAGTCTCCCCCAACCATGACCGGCCAAGCGATGCTGATCGCAGGCTTGAGCGTCGCCGCGCTGCTCGTCGTTGCCGGCATTCTCTACCGGCGCGCCGGCGCGCAAAATCGCCAGCTCTCGACCGCGCTCGACAACATGTCGCAAGGCCTCGTCATGTTCGACGCGCAAAGCCGCATCGTCGTGTGCAACAGCCGCTATCTCGCAATGTACGGTCTGTCGCCGCGGATCGTGCGGCCCGGCTGCACGCTGCGGGAGTTGATCCAGCACCGCAAGGATACCGGGCTGTTCACCGGCGACATCGACGACTACTGCCGAAAAATCGTCGAGAGCGTACGCGCGGGCGACGATTACGCCATTTATGTAAAGGCGAGCGACGGCCGCATCGTGCTCGCCAAGAACGAGGCGCTGCCCGACGGCGGCTGGGTCTCGACCCACGAGGACGTCACCGAGCAGCGCCACGCCGAGGAAGAGCGCACGGCGATCCGTGAGCAGGAGCAGCGCCGCGCGGCCGTCGACGCCAGTATCGTGTCGTTCCGGCCGCAGGTGGAAACCTTGCTCGGAAGCGTGAGCGACAGCGCCGCCGCCATGCGCTCGACCGCCGGTGCGTTGCTAGGCTCTTCCGAGCAGACCACGCAGCGGGCGACCAGCGCGGTGGACGCGTTCAACGAGGCTTCCACCAATGTGGAGACCGCGGCTATCGCCGCCGAAGAATTGTCGCACTCGATCGCCGAGATTAGCCGCCAGCTCACCCATACCAGCGATATCGTCGGACTTGCGACTAACGAGGCGCGCTCAACCGACGGGGAGATCGCGGGGCTCGCCGATGGCGCCAAGAAAATCGACGACGTGGTCACGCTGATCCGCAATATTGCCGGACAGACCAATCTGTTGGCGCTCAACGCAACGATTGAGGCCGCACGCGCCGGCGAAGCCGGCAAGGGTTTCGCGGTGGTCGCCTCTGAGGTCAAGTCGCTGGCGGTGCAGACCGCCAAGGCAACCGAAGAGATCGCCAGCCACATCCTGGCGGTGCAGGATTCGACCTCCGGCGCGGTCGACGCCATCCGCCAGATCGCCGCGCGCATGCAGGAAATCAATCAATACACCGCGGCAGTGGCGGCCGCGGTCGAACAGCAGAATGCTGCGACTGGGGAGATTTCGCACAATGTCGCCAGCGCCGCCGACAGCACCGGCCATGTCGTGGCGGTGCTGAGCGAGGTGACAAACGCCGCCACCGAGACGCGTTCGTCGGCGGAAATCGTACGCGATGCCTCGCAAATCGTGGAGACCGCGGTCGCCGGTCTGCGGCTCGAGGTGGAAGATTTCCTCGCCAAGGTGGCGGGGTAGGCTTCCCTCGTCCCGGGCGAGCCAACGGGTCCGCGCGAAGCGCGGCCCGATGATAACCTCCGCGAGGCCCGGGCCCCGTACTCCGAAGACCATCGATAGGCTGATGGGTATGGGTCCCCGCCTTTGCGGGGACGACAACTTACGCCTGGCTCTCCGCGGCCTTGCCCAGGGCCGCCTGCGCGGCGGCCAGCCGCGCGATCGGCACGCGGAACGGCGAGCACGACACGTAGTCGAGCTTCGCCGCGTGGCAAAAGGCGACCGAAGCGGGATCGCCGCCATGCTCGCCGCAGATGCCGACCTTCAGCTTCGGCCGCGCCTTGCGCCCGCGCGCAACCCCGATCTTGACCAGTTCGCCGACGCCCTGCTGGTCGATCGACACGAACGGGTCGGCGGGCAGAATGCCGCGCGCGGTGTAGATTCCGAGGAAGCTCGCCGCGTCATCGCGCGAAATGCCGAAGGTGGTTTGCGTGAGATCATTGGTGCCGAAGGAGAAGAACTCGGCCGTTTCGGCGATCTCGCCGGCCATCAGCGCCGCGCGGGGTAGTTCGATCATGGTGCCGACGTCGTAATCGAGCTTGACGTCAGCCTGCTCCTCGACCGCCTCGGCGGTCTCGTCGATGCGCGCCTTGACCAGATCGAATTCGGCCTTGGTGGCGATCAGCGGCACCATGACTTCCGGCTTGACCGGTTTGCCGGTGCGCTTCTGCACCTCCACCGCCGCTTCGAAGATCGCGCAGGCCTGCATCTCGGCGACCTCGGGATAGGCAATCGCGATGCGGCAGCCGCGGAAACCAAGCATCGGATTGAACTCGTGCAGTTCGCGCGCCCGGTCGGCGAGCTTCTGTGGGTCAGCGCCCATGGCGGCCGCCACCTCCGCGATCTCCTCTTCGCCGTGCGGCAAAAATTCGTGCAGCGGCGGATCGAGCAGGCGGATGGTCACCGGCCGGTCGCCCATGATTTCAAACAGTTCGATGAAGTCGGCACGCTGCATCGGCAAGAGCTTGGCGAGCGCGGCGCGGCGGGATTTCTCGTCGTCGGACAGGATCATCTCGCGCACCGCCCGGATGCGCCCCTCTTCGAAGAACATGTGCTCGGTGCGGCACAAGCCGATGCCCTCGGCGCCGAAGCGCACGGCCGCCTTGGCGTCGGCTGGTGTGTCGGCATTGGCGCGCACGCCGAGCTTGCGCACCTTGTCGGCCCAGCCAATTAGCGTTGCGAATTCGCCGGAAAGCTGCGGCTCGACCATGTCCACCTTGCCGGCCAGCACCTGGCCGGTGGAGCCGTCGACGGTGATCAGGTCGCCTTGGCGGAACGTTTGACCACCGGCGGTCATGGTTTTCGCGTTGTAGTCGACGCGGATCGAGCCGGCACCCGAGACGCAGGGCTTGCCCATGCCGCGCGCGACAACGGCCGCATGGGAAGTCATGCCGCCGCGGGTGGTGAGAATGCCTTCGGCCGCGTGCATGCCGTGGATGTCCTCCGGCGAGGTTTCCACCCGCACCAGGATCACCTTGCGTCCATCCGTTTTGAGCTGCGCGGCCTCGTCCGCCGAGAAGATGATTTCGCCGCAAGCGGCGCCCGGTGAGGCCGGCAGGCCAGTGGCGATCACATTGCGGGGGGCACGCGGATCGATGGTCGGATGCAGCAGTTGGTCCAGTGTCAACGGCTCGACCCGCAGCACCGCTTCTTCCTTGGAGATCAGTTTCTCGTTGGCGAGCTCGACCGCGATGCGCAGTGCCGCCTTGGCGGTGCGCTTGCCGTTGCGGGTCTGCAGCATCCACAGCTTGCCCTGCTCGACGGTGAATTCAAGATCCTGCATGTCGCGGTAGTGGCGCTCGAGCTTGTTGTAGATGCGCCTGAGTTCGGCATAGGCCTTGGGCAGCGTTTTTTCCATCGACGGCTTGTCGGAGCCGGCCTCTTGCCGCGCCGCCTCACTGATCTCCTGCGGCGTGCGGATGCCGGCGACTACGTCCTCGCCTTGCGCGTTGATGAGGAATTCGCCGTAAAGCTTCTTCTCGCCGGTCGACGGATTGCGCGTGAAGGCGACGCCGGTGGCCGATGTGTCGCCCATATTGCCGAACACCATCGCCTGCACATTGACCGCGGTGCCCCAGCTTTCCGGCAGGTTGTGCAGTTTGCGGTAGGTGATGGCGCGCTGGTTCATCCAGGAGCCGAACACCGCGCCGATCGCGCCCCAGAGCTGCTCATGCGGATCCTGCGGGAACGGCTCGCCGCGTTCCTCCATGACGCGCGTCTTGTAGCGTTCGGTGAGCGTCGCCCAGTCGTCGGCGGAGAGGTCGGTGTCCAGGTGATAGCCCTGGCGTTCCTTGTGCTGGTCGAGCAATTCCTCGAAATGCTCGTGGCCGACGCCGAGCACCACGTCGGAATACATGGTGATGAAGCGGCGGTAGCTGTCATAGGCAAAGCGCGGGTCGCCGGATTTTTTCGCCAGCGCCTCCACGGTCTCGTCGTTGAGACCGAGATTGAGCACGGTGTCCATCATGCCGGGCATGGACGCGCGCGCGCCGGAGCGCACCGAGACCAGCAGCGGATTGACTTTGTCGCCGAAGCGCTTGCCGGCGATGCGGCCGACCTGCGCCAGCGCTTTTTCGACCTGGGGCGCCAAGTCCTTCGGATACTGCTGGGCATGCGCGTAATAGTAGCTGCAGACGTCGGTGGTGATGGTGAAGCCGGGCGGCACCGGCAGGCCGAGATTGGCCATTTCGGCGAGGCCGGCGCCCTTGCCGCCGAGCAGGTCGCGCATGGACGATTTGCCCTCGGCACGGCCGTCGCCGAAGGTATAGACCCATTTGCCTTTGGCGGGCTTTCGAGCAGCGCGCGTAGACGGCCTGGCCTTGCCGGGCGAAGCCCTTCGGACCGCTTGTTTTTTCAGCTTTGCGCTGACGCGCGAGGATTTGCGTTTGGCCATGGGGTCAAGAAGGCGTGGATGAGCGGACGGTCCCTAAAAACACCGCCGGTGCAGGCGGCGCAAGCCCTGGAAATCCCCTAGCGGATAACTCCCAGGCCGAACAGGCCGACCAGGATCAGGTAGGCCGCGACGATGTAGTTGAGCAGGCGCGGGACAATCAGGATGGCGATGCCGGCGACGAGCGCGACAATGGGCTGCAGATGGGCGATACCGACGACCATGGTGGCCTCTCCGTGTTGGTCAGAATTAGCAACAGCGTTCGGGCGCGCCGGGTTCCACCGAGCGGCGGCGCTATCCCTCGATCTTGGAGAAATCCGCCACCGCCCGGGTGGCTTCGCGGATTTCGTTGAGCAGCCTGAGGCGGTTCTCACGCAAAGGCGCATCATCTACATTGACGGTGACCTTGTCGAAGAAGGCATCGACGCGCGGGCGAAGCTTCGCCATGGCGCTCATGGCAGCGGCGAAATCTTCTTTGCCGATGGCGTCGCCGGCGCTCTTCTTGGCGGCAGTGACTGATTCGGCTAGCGCCATCTCTTCCGTCAAACGATAAAGCTTGGCGTCGGGCACGCCGGTATAGTCGCGCTTGTCCTTCTTCTCCTCGATGCGGATGATGTTGGTCGCGCGCTTGACGCCGGCGAGCAGGTTTTTGCCGTCGTCGCTGTCGAGGAATTTGCCGAGCGCCTCGACGCGGCGCACGACCATGAGCAAGTCATCCTGGCCGCCGACGGCGAAGACGGCATCGACCAGATCGTGGCGAGCGCCCTGCTCGCGCAATTGCACCTTGAGCCGGTCGGCGAAGAAGGCCAGCAGATCGTGGGTCTCGTGCAGATAGGAGTGCGCCTGCACCAGCACCGGCCCGGTCACTTTCCGGTTCTTCTCCGACACCAGCACTTCCAGCTTGACCGCCAGCTCGATGTCGGAAGCGCTCAGCTTCACGATCTGCTCGTGCAGCGGATGCAACAGCGCGATGGCCTCGGCCAGCACCTCGTCGCGGCCCACCGCGCCGAAATGCCGCCACAGCTGCATGCGCAGCGGCAGCCGCAATGCGTTCTCGATGACGATGCGGATGACGCCGAGCGCGGCGCGCCGCAGCGCATAGGGGTCCTTCGAACCGGTGGGCTTTTCACCGATCAGCCAGAAACCGACTAGGGTGTCGATTTTGTCGGCGAGCGCCACCGCAATCGCCACCGGATCGCCCGGCACCAGATCGTCCGGTCCCTTTGGCTTGTAGTGATCCTCGATGGCGTGCGCGACCGCCTCATCCTCGCCCTGCGCCTCGGCGTAGTAGCGGCCCATGAGGCCCTGCAATTCGGGAAATTCGCCGACCACGTCGGTGAGCAGATCGGCCTTGCACAGTCGCGCGGCGCGCTCGGTCTTGCCGGTATCGGCGCCGACGAGCGAGGCGAGCGTGCTGGCGAGCGTTTCGATACGGTTGATGCGCTCGCCCTGGCTGCCGAGCTTCTCGTGGAACACGATCTGCTCGAATTTAGGCAGCCGCTCTTCCAGCTTGGTCTTCAAGTCGGTGTCATAGAAGAATTTGGCGTCCGCGAGCCGCGCGTGAATCACGCGCTCGTTGCCGGCAACAATTGCCTTGCCGCCGTCGGTGGCTTCTTCGTTGGCAACCAGGATGAATTTGTTGACAAGCCTGGCGCTCTGCGGGTCGCGTAACACGAAGCATTTCTGGTTGTTGCGGATGGTGGCGCGGATCACCTCGTCGGGGATCGCCAGGAACGCCCGGTCGAATGCGCCCATCAACGCCACCGGCCATTCCACCAGGCCAACAACCTCGGCTAACAAACCCTCGTCCTCCACCAGTTCGAGACCTTGCGCGAAGGCGAGGTTCTTGGCGTCGGCAAGAACGGTTTGGGCGCGGCGCGCCGGATCGAGCACGACCTTGGCCTGTTGCAGCGAGGCGACGTAATCGTCGAAGCGGCGCACCTTGATGGCACCCGGCGCCATGAAGCGGTGGCCGCGGGTTTCGTTGCCGGCTTTGATGCCGCCGACTTCGAACGAAACGATGTCAGGCTCTTCGGTCTCGGGCCCGAAGGTGGCGACGATCGAATGCAGCGGCCGCACCCAGGCGAGCTTGCCATTGCCCCAGCGCATGGATTTCGGCCACGGGAAGCTACGCACTACCTCGGGCATCATCTCAGCCAGCACCTCGAGCGCCTGCCGCCCCGCCTTCTCGATCAGCGCCACATAGAAGTCGCCCTTCTTGTCGGGCTGCACCTTGGCTTCGCTGATCGACTTGAGGCCCGCGCCTTTGAGAAAACCCGCGATCGCGTTATCTGGCGCGCCGACGCGCGGGCCCTTCTTTTCTTCCCTTGTGTCGGGCTGGCGCGCCGGTACGCCATGCACCGACAGCGTCAGCCGGCGCGGGCCGGCGAAGGCCTTGGCACCCTCGTAAGTGAGGCCGGCCGCCACCAGCCGATCGGTGACCATCTTGCGCAAATCATCGGCGGCGCGCGCCTGCATGCGCGCGGGGATTTCCTCCGACAGGAATTCAAGCAGCAGGTCGGGCATGGCGGCCAAGACGTGAGATTGAGAAGTCGCGGCTTGCCTAGCAAGGCGGCTGGCCGCTGTCACCAGCCGCCGCCGCCACCTCCGCCGCCGCCGCCGCCCGAACCGCCACCGCCGCCCGAGAAACCCGAGGAGCCGGACGACACCGGCACCGCGCTCGCCAAGGCGCTGGAGACGCCGCCCACGGTCGATGCGACAGCACTGCTGAAACTGGCGCCCGACCAGCCGCCGCCGCTGGTCCAGGTTGGCCGGTAATGCCGCATCGGATCGGCGTCGCCGGGATGGGCGCGGCGCAGCGCCGCCTCGAAGGCTTGCGCCCAAGGCTTTTCCACGTCGAGTGCAACCGCATAGGGCAGCAGCGCCTCGAAGCGCTCGGCGGTAATCTCCGGCGCCTGCGCGTTGAGGCGGTAGGCCTCCGCGGTTTCGAGATAAAGCCGGAAACCGGAGAGCTGATCCATGACCGGACGGCCGAGCGTGGTCGGCGACCGCATCAGGTACAAGAACAGCCCGTTGAGCGTGGTGAACGACGCCACCAGCACGAACGGGAACGGGTAGCCGGAGACGAAGGCCCAAAGGCCGGGCAACACCGCACCGAAGCCGCCGGGGAAGATGCCGCGCACGAAAGTCATCGCGAACGAAGTAAAGATGCCAAGGACGGCCAGCGACAAGGCGGCGCGTACCACACGGGAAGCCCCACTGCGGCGGAATATCGCCGTCAGCGTTGGCACCAGAAACAACCCAAGCCAGAGTCCGCCGAATGCCGTTCCGACCACGATCATGATGTCGTCGTCCTGCAAGCCGCCGAACATGACGATGCCGAACACGACCACCGCCGTCATCAACATGCCGGCGATGACATAGCCGAGATTACGGCGGAAGAAGCGGTTGCGGTTTTCGCTCTCGATGCTTTCGGTAAAGCTCTTGCCGACCTTGGCGACCGCCTCGCCATGGCTGCGGTCGATGGTGGCGCTGCCGCCGTGCCCGGCGACCCAGGTATAAATCGCGCCCTCGCCCGGCGGCAGGCTGGCAAAGCCGTCTTCCGGCTTTTCACCCGTCGCCTTGAGCGTCAGCGTGTCGGCGAATTGGTCGAAACGGAGGAGGCCGCGCACCGCCAGCGACAGCGCGGCGGCGGTGAAAGCGCGCCACTTCTCGCGCCCGAATCCCCAGTCGCGGATGTAGTTGGCGAGCGCCGGAGAGATGCCCGGCGGCGGATGGAACAGCGGAATGATGGTGCCGGGTCTTGGGTCGCGGCCGGCCGCGCTCCAGGCGGCGAAGTAATAGCCGAGCACGACGATGAAACCGACCGAAGCGAAAATCCAGCGACGGTTGTCGAGGAATTCGTACCACAGCAGCGTAGACGGGCTCGGCGGCTCGACCGCGCCTTCGGGCAGCTCGGCGGCGACGGTGAGGCCTTCGCCCGGGGAAAGAGTCCGCGTGGTCGAGACCGTGAGCGCGCCGTCATTGCCGACGGCGCCGCGCCAGGCGGTGCCGCGCGCGCCGATGCGGCCGGTGAAGGCGGTCCAGCGCAGCGGACGCGCATGGTCGGCGAGCTGAAGATAATAGGTCGCCTCTGTGATCGGGAAGTTCCAGAAATTGCCGGTGACGTTCCAGTTCAGCTCCGGCTTGCCGTCGAACCAGCGGACCTGGCGGCCGGTGCGGTAGCGGAACTCGTAGGTGTGGTCGCCGCGCCTGATCAGGACGTCCTTGCTGCCGGCGTAGATGCGAATGAAGCCGCGCCGGTGCTGGGTGTGATAGGGCTCCGGCTTGCCGTCGCGGCTGACGCCGAGAAGGCTGAAGGTCACCTCATGCAGCCTCCCGGCGGCGTCCTTGAAGGTCAGCGGAAAGTCGCGATAGATGCCGTGCCGCATCGAGCGGCCTTCCGCGCGTACGCGAATGGTCTCGGTGACGCTGAGTTCGCCGTCTGTCGCGACCTGGACATATGACACGAAGGAGTGGATGACCTCGGTCGCGCGCGCAGCGGCGGCGCCGAGCGCGAGGACAAAAACGATCGCCAGGCAGGAAAATGCCGTGCGCTTTGTCGCAGCCATGCGCGATGCAGTCCTCATCGCGGCGCCGGCGCCAGATCGACCCGCGGCACGGCGCCCTCGCCCGCATCCGACAGCTCGAAATATTCGCGCGGGCCAAAGTCGAACAGACCGGCGATCAGATTGCTCGGGAAGGATTGCACCAGCACGTTGAGATTGCGCACCGCGCCGTTGTAATAGCGCCGCGCCATCTGCAGCTCGTCCTCGAGCGCGCTCAACTGCTGCTGCAATGCGAGGAAATTGGCGCTGGCCTTCAGGTCGGGATAGTTCTCCGCGAGTGCAAACAGCCGGCCGAGTGCGGTCGACAGCGCGCCTTCCGCTTGGGCGCGGGCCGCGACCTCGCCTTGCGGCAGCGCGCTCGCCGCCCCGCGCTTTTGCGTCACGTCCTCCAGCACCGAGCGTTCATGGGCGGCATAGCCCTTCACGCTGTCCACGAGATTGGGCACGAGATCGGAGCGTCGCTTGAGCTGGACGTCGATCCCGCTCCAGGCCTCGTTCGCCATCTGGCGCATGTGCACCAGACCGTTATAGACGACGATCGCGTAAACGACCGTCGCCGCAGCGACCGCGAGGAAAGTCCAGAGCAGCATGAGCGTTGGGCGAATCGCCAGCTAGACGGCTCACTATAGCTGCAAATGACTATTGTCGCAGAACGGCGGCGTCTTGGTGCGCTTGCAGGTGCAAAAATTGCGCTTGCCCGCCCGTTTGGCGGTCCATTCCAGCGGCGTGAAATCGGTGACTCCGTGCGAGCCGTCGCAGAACGGCTGGCTCTGCGAGCGGCCGCAGCGGCACCACCAATAGGTCTCGCCGGCCACCACCTCGACCATCACCGGCTCGCGCCCGCCGATTTCGGGATCGCTCATGATGCTACTCCGCCCCCTTCGGTGGCAAGCCAAGCCTCGCCGCAGGCCTTGGCCAGCTCGCGCACGCGCAGGATATAGCTCTGGCGCTCGGTGACCGAGATCACGCCGCGCGCATCGAGCAGGTTGAACACGTGGGACGCCTTGATGCACTGGTCGTAGGCCGGCAGCGCCATCAGGTGATGTTTCTTGTCTTTGCTCCAGCCGTCGGCGAGGTATTTCTGGCAGGCGGCTTCCGCCATCTTGAACTGCTCGAACAGCATGGCGGTGTCGGCGAATTCGAAATTGTGCCGTGAATATTCCTGCTCGGCTTGCAGGAACACGTCGCCATAGGTCACGCGTTTGTCGCCCTCGCCGCCGTTAAAATTGAGCGCGTAGACGTTGTCAACGCCCTGCACATACATGGCGAGGCGCTCCAGCCCGTAGGTGATCTCGCCGGTGACCGGTACGCATTCGAAGCCGGCGACCTGCTGGAAGTAGGTGAATTGCGAGACCTCCATGCCGTCGCACCAGCATTCCCAGCCCAGCCCCCAGGCGCCCAGCGTCGGGCTTTCCCAGTCGTCCTCGACGAAGCGGATGTCGTGCACGGCCGGATCGATGCCTATGGTTTTCAGCGAGTTAAGATAGAGCTCCTGGATATCGGGCGGCGACGGCTTCAGCGTCACCTGAAACTGGTAGTAGTGCTGGAGCCGGTTCGGGTTCTCGCCGTAACGGCCGTCTTTGGGCCGGCGCGAGGGCTGCACGTAGGCGGCGCGCCAGGGCTTGGGTCCAAGCGAACGCAAAGTTGTGGCCGGGTGGAAGGTGCCCGCCCCCACCTCCATGTCGTAGGGCTGCAAAATCACGCAGCCCCAATTCGCCCAGTACTGCTGCAGCGCCAGAATCAGATCCTGGAACGAGCGTGCGGGATCCAGTCTGCCCTGACGCGAGCGGTCCCTGGCGAGAAGATCGGCTTCAGCCATCGTGAGGATACGAATTGTTAAGCACGGGAATGGGTTTGGAGCCTATCGGCGGCCCCATAGGGGGTCAAGACGCCGACAATTTACCGGGCATTGAACTGAAATCTGTATAGACGCGGCTAATTAGAACCAAAAGCATAGCGGGGGAACTGCATGTTGGCATTCGAAATGGTCGGAATGGTGCTATTCGTGCTGTTCTTCGGTGCCCTCGTCACCAACAATCAGAGCATCAGCCGCTGAAGCGGCCAGCCACACTTCCCTCACCTCTGATGCAGATCGGCTAGGGCCGATATTCGCCGCTCGACGGATCGCGCCGCAAGGTCGGCATGTTCTCTCGGTCGGAAATTTTCGCCGCGCGCTTGGCGCGGTCGAGCTCTTCATTGACCCGGCGCGCTTCCTTGACCACCCAATGCACGACCATGGCGCCGCCGAGTGCGGCGAGCGTCCATTTCACCAGCGGTGAAAGCAGAATTGGCGGCATGACGGTGCTCCTTGTCTTGAGCGGCGGAACCTTTATTCCAAGCAATCGCGGCAATTTCGCGGCCTTACGGGCCATGCCGGTTTAAAGCCCGTAGCGCGACCACAGCGCGCGAGTCTCCAGCGCCGAAATCAGATCGTCTGCGAGACCCGCCTGCTTGGCCAGCGCTTCAACGACGTTCGTGCCCGGCAGCCGCCGGCCCAAGAGGCTGCGCTCGGCCATGATCAACGGCATGCGCACCTTCTCGCCATAGCGCTCACGCAAGACGGAGCGCAGATCGCCGATTCCGTCGGCCAAACCCAATTCGATAGCCCTCCGCGCCGTCCAGAATTCGCCGGAGAACAGCGTCTTGTCGGCGCCGTGCAGCTTGGCGCCGCGGCGCTCCTTGACCAGCGCGATAAAGCGCTCATGGATGTCCTTCTGAATGGCCTTGAGCCGCTTCACGTCCTCCGGCTTCTCAGGCAAGAACGGATCGAGCATGGCCTTGTGCTCGCCCGAGGTGTGGAGACGGCGCTCAACGCCGAGTTTTTCCATCAGCTTGGGAAACCCGAACGAACCGCCGACCACGCCGATCGAGCCGACGATCGAAAATTGATCGCAGATGATCTCATCGCCGGCGCAGGCCAGCATGTAGCCGCCTGAAGCGCCCACGTCCTCGATGAAGGCGAGAACCGGGATTTTCTTCTCCGCGGCCAGTTGGCGGATGCGGCGGAAGATCAGGTGCGATTGGGTGGGCGAACCTCCCGGCGAATTGATGATCAGCGCCACTGCGCGCGCGCGGCGCACGGCGAAGGCGCGCTCCAGCGAGCGAGCGATGGTGGACAGCATCAGCCCGGGCCGCAGCGGCGTCACCACCCCGATGATACCGCTCAGCCGCACCACCGGAACGATGGGGATGTCGGCGCGAAAGCGCGCCGGCAGCAGCATGCGTAGCAGGTCGAGCGCTCGGCTAAAGATATTCGGCATTGCTATAATTTGCCCGGATGTTTACGGGCCAGTTACGCAGTCCTTGCCGCGTAAGTCAAAGTCTCTGAAGCGTCACGAACCGCCCATCATTTCGCCTTGGAATAGTTTTTGCATTGCAATCGAGGTCGCCCACGTCGGCGGCTATGCAAAGAGGCAGGTCGATGGATCCCAAGCTTACCCTGTTGTTCCTGCTTATCGGCACAGTTGTTGGACTTTCGCATCTTAGCGACGACAGCCTGAGCCGCATGCGGCGTCAATTGATCGACCGGCGTTGGCGCGAATTCGTGCGCGGACGGCGCAAATTCTAGGCGGCCGGCAACTCCGGCGCTCAATTGCCCGCAAGAGCTAACGGTTGCCCGCCGCGCAGCACGGCCTCCGCGTCTCGCGTTGGCCGCTCCTGCGCGTCATTGAGAACCAACGCGGGAAGCTGGACCGGCGCAGCCGTACCGCCCTTCACCGCGCGTACCAGCACGCGAATGGCCGCGGCACCAGCGTGCGGCTCAACCGGCAGCACGGCGAGGCCGCCGAACGCTTCCGCCAGCGCGCCAAGTACTTGTTCCAGCTCATCCGCCCGCCAGATCAGGGTCAGCACGCCGCCGGGCTTGAGCAGCCAAGCAGCGGAAGCGATCCAGCGTTGCAGCAAACCGGGCGCGCCCGAATAAGCGAGGCGCCGGCGCGCATCGGGCGAAACGTTGTGGCGGCTGGCGTCGTGGAACGGCGGGTTCATCAGCACCCGGTCGGCGCTGCCGGCGCCAAGCGCGGCGGCGGTGAGCGCGTCCAGGTCCTCGGCATCGCAAGCCACCGCCCGCACCCGGCCGTCCAGCCGATTGAGTTGTGCATTCTCAGCCGCAAGCTGGCCGAGCGCCGCGTCGATCTCGACCAGCGTGACGGTGAGCCCGGGCACGCGCGCGGCCAGCGCCAGGCCGGCACCGCCGACTCCGGCGCCGAGCTCGATCGCATGCTCGCCGGCGTAGCCGCCGCTTGCAGCAGCGAGCAGGATCGCGTCGTGGCCGACGCGGTGGCCCTTGAGCGGCTGGCGCAGGAGCAGGCGGCCGCCGAGCACGGCGTCTTCGCTGGTTTCGAGAATGTCGCGTTCAGCGGCCATCGGGCCGCAGCTCATGGGCAAGCCCGGCGTCGCTGAGCAGCTGGCGGGCGCGCCCGACGTCGTCTTCCGCCACCAGAACGCGGCGCGGCAGGATACCGAGCGAGCCTTCCAACACGCTCATGTTCTGGTCGAGCACCATGTGCGGAATCTTGGCGCCGTCAAGCAACGCGCCGATCGCCGAAACCAGGACCGCGTCGTTGGTGCGGACGATCTCTTTCACCGCCGTCTCTACCTCGGGAAATTTGCTTGGCAATCTAACATTTTTGCATTGCGCACGATCCATTCCGAAAACCGGTGCCCACTTTTCGGGATCATGCGCCTCGCCGGCGTTCCTCGCCCGGCGCGCGATGGGAAAGGTATGCGAGCAGCTTCATCTCGCGCCGGCCGCGCGTCACCGTGTCGAGCACCAGGCCGACGGCGATCGACAAGAACGCCAGCAGCATCAGGCCGGTTGAGAGTATCGCGGTCGGCAGCCGCGGCACCAGCCCGGTCTGTAGGTAGGTGACGAAGACAGGGATCGCGAAGCCGATCGACGCAATGCCGAGCGCCATGCCGATGCCGGTGAAAAACGCCAAGGGACGCTCCGCGCGATAGAGCTTGATGATGGTGCGCAGGATCCGGGTGCCGTCGCGCCAGGTGTTGAGCTTGGAGGCCGAGCCTTGCAGGCGCGCGTAATAGGGCGTGTCGATCTCGGCGACCGCCAGGCCGAGTTCGAGCGCGTGGATAGTGAGCTCGGTTTCGATCTCGAAGCCGGCGGACAGCAGCGGAAACGATTTCACGAAGCGGCGCGAGAAGACCCGGTAGCCCGACAGTACGTCGTTGAAGGTAGGCCCGAACATGGAGGCGACGAAGGCGGTCAGCATCCGGTTGCCGGTACGGTGACCGGCGCGATAGGCCGACTTTTCGCGGTCGACGCGGTTGGCCACCACCATGTCGAGCCGGTCCGCGAGCAGCCGCGTAATCAAGGCGTTGGCGCTTGGCGCATCGTAGGTGGCGTCGCCGTCCACCAGCACGTAGATATCGGCCTCGACGTCGGTGAACATACGCCGCACCACGAAACCCTTGCCCTGGTGCTTCTCCTGGAAGACCTCGGCGCCAGCGGCGCGGGCGACCGCCGCGGTCTTGTCGGCCGAATTATTGTCGAACACGAAGATGGCGGCGTCGGGCAAAGCCGCGCGAAAGTCCTTCACAACCTTCGCGATTGCCGCTTGCTCGTTGTAGCAAGGCACCAGCACGGCGATCTTATAGAGGCCGTGATTGCCGGCTTTAGCGACCGCCGATTTTGCAACGCTTTTCGCCAACCGGACCCCCTGCATGCTGCCCAATTTGCTGGTATGCAACTAATGCACTTGCCGCGTTAACGCAGCGTTTCTATGCTGGCCGCCTCTTTTGACCCGGAGAAGCGTTTTGGCCGTCGTCGTCCCGTTCGAAAGTCCGCAAGCGCCGTCGCTCGATCGACTCGCCGAACTGGTGGCACCGGACATGGAGCGAGTCAACGCGGCCATCGTGGCGCGTACCGGTTCGGAAGTGACCATGATCCCGGAGGTCGCCAACCACCTGATTGCCTCGGGCGGCAAGCGGCTGCGGCCGATGCTCACCTTGGCGATGGCCAAGCTGTCGGGCTATCCCGGCGACGGCCACATCAAACTCGCCGCCGCCGTCGAGTTCATGCACACCGCCACGTTGCTGCACGACGACGTGGTCGACGAGAGCGACATGCGCCGCGGCAAGCTTGCCGCCCGCATGTTGTGGGGCAACGAGGCGAGCGTGCTGGTCGGCGACTTTCTGCTCGGCCAGGCCTTTCGCATGATGGTCGAGGTCGGCAACCTGCATACCCTCGAGATCCTGTCCTCGGCCGCCGCCGTGATCGCCGAAGGCGAAGTGATGCAGCTCGGCGCCGCCAAGAACACCGCCACCAACGAGGATGAATATCTTAGCGTTATCCGCGCCAAGACGGCGGAGCTGTTCGCCGCAGCCTGCGAGGTGGGTCCTGCGCTGGCGATCAAGGGCAAGGCCGAGCTCGCCGCCTGCCGCTCCTTCGGCATGAATCTCGGCGTCGCCTTCCAGCTCATCGACGACGCGCTCGACTATGGCGGCAAGTCCGCCAAGCTCGGCAAGAACGTGGGTGACGACTTTCGCGAGGGCAAGATTACCTTGCCGGTGGTGTTGTCGTTCCGCCGCGGCACCGCGGAAGAGCGCGAGTTCTGGAACCGCACCCTGGGCGAAGGCGACGTCCGCGACGGCGATCTCGACACCGCCATCGGGCTCATCGCCAGGCATCACGCGATCGAGGATACGGTCGGACGCGCCCGTCACTACGGCGCCATCGCCACCGACGCGCTGGCGCTGGTGCCGCCATCCGAGATCAAGTCGGCGCTGATCGACGCGGTCGGGTTCTGTATCGCGCGCGCTCACTGACGCGCGAGCGCGCTAGTAGCGATCGTAGAGGTTTCCGGTCGCCGGATCGCGACTGAGCTGGAAGCGGATATTGGCGTCGGGGTCCTGGCCGACGAATTCGCCATCGACATAGACCGGCGGCGAGCAGCCGTTCCATTCCGGCGGCGGGTTGAACCAAAAGCCGCTCCAGGAAAATTCGAACGGCCGGTCGACGCAATGCGGCCTCGCATTGTGGCGCGAGCGCGCCAACGCCGGATCGGTCGCGACGACGCCCAGAATCGCCAATGCAATGACGCCCGACCGGATTTTCATCTTGCTCTCCTTTTGCCGCCAGGCTCCTGCCGCCAAAGCGCGGACTGGCCAACGGTCTCCGCGAATAACGGCATTTTTTCGTGCAACCTAACTAATCGTGGTGGCTTGCACCCACCAATCCTTGCGCTCGACGCTGAGCCTTTGCGCTCCGGTTTGTGCCTCGCCGGGCGAGTGAAACAAGGCAAAGCAGGTCGGCCCCGAGCCGGACATGCGTGCCAGCCGCATCCCTGGCAAGGCTCGCAGCGCCACCAGCACTTCGGTGATCACCGGCGCCAGCGCGATCGCACTTTGGGTGAGATCGTTGCCGTAGCGGGCAAGGAAATCGATGGCCCCGTCGCGCTCGCGCGGCAAGGTCCCCAAAACGGTCTTGCTGCCCTCGCCGCCAGCGAAGGCGGCGAATACGTCGCGCGTCGCCAGCGGCACGCCCGGATTGACCAGCAGCGTCGGCAGGGGCGGCAAGTCAACCGGCGCTGACAATTGCTCGCCAACGCCACGCACGACGCGCGCGCGCGGATCGAGGCATACCGGCACGTCGGCACCGACGGCAAGCGCCGCCGACGCCAGCCGCGGATCGTCAAGGGCGAGATCGTTGGCGCGCGCCAGCAACCGCAAGGCCGCGGCCGCGTCGGCCGAGCCGCCGCCGATGCCGGCCGCCACCGGGATGATCTTTTCCAGCAGGAAGTGCCCAGCCTTGAGGCCGCCGACGCGCTGGCGCAGCGCCGCCGCCGCCTTGAGCACGAGATTGTCAGCGCCCGTTGCGCAAGCGGCCGCGAACGGTCCTGATATTTCGAGCGCGGCGTCGGCCGCCGGCTGTAGGCTGAGCGTGTCGCCGAACTCGGCAAACGCCACCAGGCTCTCGAGCTCGTGGTAGCCGTCCTCGCGGCGGCCGAGCACGCGCAATGTCAGGTTGACTTTGGCGCAAGCCTTTTCGATCAGCGGGGCGCTCACGCGGGAATGCCTCCGGCGGGCGCTAGCCGCCGTTGCCGTCCTTGTCCTTTTTGCCGGCTTTCGCCTGCGAGGAGGTCTCGTCGGGCAGCCCGTTCTTGAGCTTCTCTTCGATCTTCGGCAGCTCCTCCGGATCAGGCTTGAGATCGCGCGCATGCGCCCACTGGAAACGCGCTTCGAGCAGGCGCCCGATGCGCCAATAGGCATCGCCGAGATGGTCGTTGATGGTCGGGTCTTCCGGCTTGAGTTCGATCGCGCGCTCCAGCTGCTTGACCGCCTCCGGGTAATTGCCGAGCTTGAAATAGGCCCAGCCGAGCGAGTCGACGATATAGCCGTCGTCCGGCCGCTGCTTCACGGCCCGCTTGATCATGTCCATGCCCTGGTCGAGGTTCACGCCCTGATCGATCCAGGAATAGCCGAGATAGTTGAGCACGTGCGGCTGCTCGGGAAACAGGTCGAGCGCCTTCTTGAGGTCGGCTTCCGCCTTCGGCCATTGATGCGAGCGTTCGTAGCAGATGCCGCGGAAATAGAAGACCGTCCAGTTCGCCTTCTCGGGATGAGCGATGGTGTCGACGCCCTTGGCGTAGACGTCGGCGCATTCGGCGAACTTCTTGTGCCCGCGCAGGACATTGCCGAGCGCCATGATCGCTTCGAGGTCCCTCGGATGGTCCTTGATCAGCGCCTTGAGGTGCTTTTCGGCCTCATCTGCCCGGTCGAGCGAATCGAGATTAGCCGCCATCTGGATGGCGGCATTGCGGTGCAAGGGTGAACTCGCCGGCACGCGCTCATAGGCTTTGATCGCCAAATCCGGCTTCTTCAGCGCCTCATAGAGATCGGCGAGCGAAAGCAGCGCCAGCGGATGGTTGGGCGCGAGATAGAGCGAAAGCTGGAGGTAGACGAGGCCGAGATCCTCGCCGCCGCGGCGGCCGAGCGAGGCGCCTAGCCCGTAAAGCGCTTCGGCGGCGCCGGCCTGCGCGGATTCCACCAGCGGCGGCAGTTTCACGCCGCGCTTGAGCTTTTCCAATCCCGCAGCCACCAGCGGGTGGTTCGGCAGCACCTTGTTGAAGGCCTCGAAGATTGCCTCCGCGTCTTTCGGTGACTTGTTGCGCGAGGTCCAGCTGCCGTAAGCCTCGACCACCCGCAGCGCCGAGGCATCGAGCTTGTAGGCCTGTGCGAACCGTTTGCCGGCTTCCTTCTTGTTGCCGGAGAGATCGAGGATCATGCCGGCGTGCAGGTCCTTGAAGATGGCGTACCAGTCCGGCCCGGTGAGCCGGTCGATCTGGGCCACGGCATTTTTGGGGTCGCCCGAGCCGTACAGGCTCCAGGCCGACAGCAGCGTCGCGGTCAGATCGGTGATCGGCCCGCGTACCGACTGGGAAAGGTCGCGGCGCGCGGTCCGGTAATGCTTCTGCACGAGCGCATGCACGCCCAGCACCAGCCGGGCAACGCGGTCGTTCTTGTCGGATTGTGAGATGCGCTCGGCGAAACGCACGGCTTCTTTGACATTACCGCCGACCAGCAGCGAGACGAAGGCGCGGTCGCGCAGCTCGTTGTTCTTCGGGTCGCGCTTGAGGGCGGCGCGGTAATAGGCGGCGGCCGCGAGCGCATCGCGCATCTGCCCGGCGTGGCGGGCGGCCAGATAGCTGCCCGAGGCGGTCAGCCCGCGAAGGTCATGTGGCGACGGCGCCTGCGCGGCAAGTGTGATCGGCGCGGCCGCGAGAATACCGGCCAGCGCGCTGCCGGCGATCCACCGGGCGAGGCTCGAAGAAGTCACTGGCGATGCTCCAATGAGGGCGGCTGTCCGCGACTCTTCGCGACAGACCGCCGAGGTTGTGCCGAGAATGGCCTTTTTGCGCCGCCCCGGCAAGAACGGCCGCTGGGGCCGCTTACGCACTTTGAAAACCCCGATAGAGGCGGCATCGTGGCCGGAACCGGTTACCCGGCGTCACATATTCGGGTAATTCGGCCCGCCGCCGCCTTCGGGCGGGACCCAGGTGATGTTCTGATTCGGATCCTTGATGTCGCAGGTTTTGCAGTGCACGCAATTCTGCGCGTTGATCACGAACTTCGGCGCGCCCGCCTCCTCCACCCATTCATAAACCCCGGCCGGGCAGTAACGCGCCGACGGCCCGGCATAGACGTCGTGCTCGGACGACTTCTGGAGGCTCAGGTCTTTGACGACCAGATGCGGCGGTTGATCCTCCTCGTGATTGGTGTTGGACAGAAACACCGATGACAGCCGGTCGAAGGTGAGCGTGCCGTCGGGCTTTGGGTAGGCGATTGGCTTGCATTCGGAGGCCGGCTTGAGCGTGGCGTAGTCGGGCTTGCCGTGTTTGACCGTGCCGAACGGCGAGACGCCGAAGGTATTGCTCCACATGTCGAGCCCGCCGAGCGCGATTCCGATAAAGGTGCCGAATTTCGACCACAGCGGCTTGGCGTTGCGCGCGCGCCAGAGGTCCTTGCCGATGGCGGAGCCGCGCCAGGCCGCCTCGTAACGGCTAAGCTCGTCGTGGCTGCGCCCGCTTGCAAGTGCCTCTGCTGTCGCTTCGGCGGCGAACATACCCGACAGCATGGCGTTGTGGCTGCCCTTGATGCGCGGCACGTTCATGAAGCCGGCGTCGCAGCCGATCAGCGCGCCGCCGGGAAACGTGAGCTTGGGCACCGACTGGTAACCGCCCTCGGTCAAGGCGCGCGCGCCGTAGGCGAGCCGTTTGCCGCCGGCGAAAGTGTCGCGCACCCGCTTATGGGTCTTGAAGCGCTGGAATTCCTCATAGGGCGACAAGTAGGGATTCGAATAGTTCAGGTGCATCACAAAACCGACCGACACCAGATTGTCGTCGTAGTGATAAAGAAACGAGCCGCCGCCGGAGGAATTGTCGAGCGGCCAACCGAAAGAGTGCTGCACCAGCCCCTTGCGGTGCTTGTCGGGCGCAACCTGCCAGAGCTCCTTGAGGCCAAGCCCGAATTTCTGCGGCTCGCGCCCATCGGCAAGACCGAATTTTGCGATCAGCTGCTTGCCGAGATTGCCGCGCGCGCCTTCAGCGAACAGCGTGTATTTGGCACGCAGCTCCATGCCGCGGGTGAAGCTGTCCTTGCGCGCGCCGCCCTTGCCGATACCCATATCGCCGGTGGCGACGCCGGCAACCGCGCTATTGTCGTCGAGCAAAATTTCCGATGCGGCAAAACCCGGATAGATTTCCACGCCGAGCGCCTCGGCCTTGGCCGCCAGCCAGCGGCAGACATCGCCGAGCGAGACGATGAAACAGCCGTGATTGTTCATCAGCGGCGGCATCAAGATGTTCGGCAGCCGCAGCGCGCCGCCGGCCGAGAGCCAATAGAAGCGGTCGTCGCTAACCGCGGTCTTGATCGGCGTGTCGTCGGAGCGCCATTCCGGCAGCAGCTTATCGAGCCCGACTGGATCGATCACCGCGCCGGAGAGAATATGGGCGCCGACTTCGGAGCCCTTCTCCACCACCACCACGCCAATGTCCGAATTGATCTGTTTGAGACGGATGGCGGCGGCGAGGCCTGCGGGACCTGCACCGACGATCACCACGTCGAATTCCATCGACTCGCGGGCGGGTAGGTCTTGGCTGCTCATGCGCTCCCCCTGCGACGGCCCGGCAATAATCTTCTACATCATGCGTATCCTGCAGAATGTGTTCCACGATTTGGCGGCCGTGACAACGTGGCCGCCAGCACCCTTTCGCCCTGTGACACGTTCACCGAAGTGTGAAACCGGCCCTTCTGGCCACGCCGCGCACGGCCGCTATGCTCACGCGCGTTCCGAAAAGGAGTATTGCCGATGTCCGATATCACGCCACTCGTTCCACGCCAGCCGGTCCCTTCGCTCACCGTCCCGCTTGCCGGCGGCGGCAAGTTCGATCTGGCGGCCGAGAACCCGGAAATGTTCACGCTGGTCGTGTTCTATCGCGGCTTGCATTGCCCGCAGTGTCGCAAGCAGCTCACCGACCTGGAGGCCAAGCTGCCGGAATTCGAGAAGCGCGGCGTCTCGGTGATCGCGATCTCCCCCGACATTGCCGAGCGCGCCGAGCGCACCAAGCCGGAATGGGGGCTCAAGAACCTGCGCATCGGCTATGGCCTCGATCTGCACACCGCGCGCGCTTTCGGCCTGTGGATATCCACCAGCCGCGGCAAGACTTCGGCCGGCATCGAGGAGACAAACTTGTTCAACGAGCCCGGCCTGTTCCTGATCAAGCCCGACCGCACGCTTTATTGCGCCAGCGTGCAGACCATGCCGTTTGCGCGCCCGCATTTCGCCGACCTCATCGCCGCGCTCGATTTTATCCGCGAAAAGAACTATCCGGCGCGCGGCGAAGTGGTGAACCTGCCGGCGCAAGCCGCCGAATAGAATTCTCCACCGCAAGTTCGTAGCGCCGCTTGCACGGCGCGCGGCGCGGGTGTTTGGTTTCAGCCGTGACGCCCGCACAAGACAAGGCCGCCCGCGAACTCTTCGACTTCTACCGGGAAGCCGGCGTCGATGCGCTCATCGGCGAGCAGCCGGTGAACCGCTTTGCCGGCGCCGGTGCGCCCACCGCGCCGCCGGTTCGCGCGCCGCAACAAGCCTTGCTACTGCCCGATTATGAGACCAAAGGGCGCGCTGCTCCCGCCCCGCCGGCGCCCGACCAGGCCGCGCTATCGGCGCGCGAGGCAGCCAAAAGCGCCGAGACGCTCGAGGAGCTGCGCGCCATCCTGGAGCGCTTCGACGGCTGCGCGCTGAAAGCGACCGCGACCCAGCTCGTGTTCGCCGACGGCAATCCAAATGCGCGCGTGATGTTCGTCGGCGAAGCGCCCGGCCGCGACGAGGACATCGAGGGTCTGCCCTTCGTCGGCCGCTCCGGCAAATTGCTCGACCGCATGCTGGCCGCGATCGACCTCGACCGCACGTCGGTCTACATCGCCAACATCGTGCCCTGGCGGCCGCCCGGCAACCGCACGCCGACGCCGCAGGAGTCGCAAGTTTGCCTGCCTTTCATTCTGCGCCAGATTGAGCTCGTCGATCCGGATTTCCTCGTGTGCCTCGGCAAGCCCTCGATGCAGACCCTGCTCCGCAGCAATGAGCCCATTTCCAAAGCAAGAGGCCGCTGGTTTGCCTTCGACACCGGCAAGCGCGAGATCCGCGCCATGCCGACCTTCCACCCGGCCTTCCTGCTGCGCAGCCCGCTGCAGAAACGCTTCGCCTGGCGCGATTTCCTGGCAATCAAGAAGGTGCTCAGCTAACCCGTCACCGCGAACTTAATCGCAAACAGCACCGCCAGCACGATCACCGCCGGCGAGGCCTCCTTGATCTTGCCGCCGATCAGCTTGGCCAGCGTGTAGGTGATGAAGCCCAGCCCGATGCCGGTGGCGATCGAATAGGTCAGCGGCATGGTGATCGCCGTCACCACCGCGGGCGCGTATTCGGTGATGTCGTCCCAGTCGATTTCGGCGAGTCCGCGCGCCATCACGCAGGCGACGTAAAGCAGCGCGGCGGCCGAGGCATAGGCCGGCACCATGCCGGCGAGCGGCGCAAACAGTAGCGCCAGCAGGAAGAACACGCCGACGAAAGCGGCGGTCAATCCCGTGCGCCCGCCGGCGGCGATGCCAGCCGCGCTTTCGATGTAACTGGTGGTGGTCGAGGTACCGATCATCGCACCGAACATGGCGGCGAAGCTGTCGGAGATCAGCGCTTGCTTCATGCGCGCGAGCTTGCCGTCCTTCATTAGCCCGGTTCGGTGGGTGACGCCGATCAGCGTGCCGGCATTGTCGAACACGTCGACGAACAGGATTGAGAACACGACGATCACGAAAGTCCACTCGAACATGCGCGAGAAGTCGAGTTGCAGGAAGGTCGGCGCCAGCGACGGCGGCAATGACATGATGCCGCCGAACTTGGCGAGCCCGAGCGGCAGGCCTAATGCCGTGACAATGAGAATGCCGATAACGGTGGCGCCGAGGATGCGCCGGTAATTGAGGCCGGCAATCAGCACGAAGCCGAGCAGCATCAGGATCGCCGCCGGGTTCTTGAGGTCGCCGAGTGTGACCAGCGTCGCCGGCTGCGCCACCACTACCTTGGCCTCTTCCAGCGCGATAATGGCGAGGAACAGCCCGACGCCCGCCGCGGTTGCGAGTTTCAGGTTGTGCGGGATGGAATCGATCACGTATTGGCGGACGTGGGTCACCGAGATCAGAAAGAACAGCACGCCGGAGCAGAACACCGCCGCCAGCGCCTGCTGCCAAGTATATTTGTAGGTCAACACCACCGTGAAGGCGAAGAAGGCGTTGATGCCCATCCCGGGCGCCAGCGCGATCGGATATTTGGCGTAGAACGCCATCACGAAGGTGCTCACGGCAGCGGCGATGCAGGTGGCCACGAACACCGCGCCCGGGTCCATGCCGGCCTTGCCGAGGATCTGCGGGTTGACGAACACGATGTAGACCATGGTCAGGAACGTGGTCACGCCGGCAATGAATTCGGTGCGGATGTCGGTGCCGTGCTCCTTGAGGCTGAAATAGCCCTCCAGCATGGGCACGATCTGCGGCTGGTACCCGGTTGGCACCGCTGTCGCACTCGCACGCTTGGCCCGCTTGGCTCGCTTGACCATCGAATCCCCCCTTGGCTGCCCGGGCGGCAACCCTATAGCGGCTGGTCCCCGCGCGTCAGGCGGACTGTGGACGATGTGGATACCCGAGGCGGCCCGGTAGCGTTTCGATTTGGCGCAGGGACTGGAACACGACCGGCTCCTGTGGCTTTATGGTTCGGACTATGATCGCCGCGGGGGCGTCCGATCGGAGTTTGCGATGGATTTTGATCCTGTCCTGCTTGCCCGGTTGCAATTCGCTTTCACCGTCACGTTCCACATTATTTTCCCGACCTTTACGATCGGGCTGTCGGCCTATATCGCCACGCTCGGCGTCATGTGGGTGCGCAGCGGCGAGGAGCGCTACCACCAGCTGATGCGGTTCTGGACCCGCATCTTTGCGGTCTCGTTCGCCATGGGCGTGGTCTCCGGCCTGGTGCTGTCCTACGAGTTCGGCACCAATTGGAGTCGCTTCTCGCTGGTGGTCGGCAACGTGGTTGGCCCGCTGATCGGCTACGAAGTGCTCACGGCATTTTTCCTGGAAGCGACCTTCCTCGGCGTACTGCTGTTCGGCTTCAATCGCGTACCGCCCTGGCTCTACGTGCTGTCGGGCGCGATCGTCGCCGTCGGCACCGCCATGTCGGCATTCTGGATTCTGTCGGCCAACAGCTGGATGCAGTCGCCCGCCGGCTACGAGCTCAAGAACGGCATCGCTTATCCGACCGACTGGCTCGCGGTCATCTTCAACCCGACCTTCCCCTATCGCTTCGCGCACATGCTCAACGCCGCCTACCTGACCACCGGCTTCGTGGTTTTGGCGGTGGGCGCGCGCTTTTTGCTCGCCGGCCGTCACATCGAGGCAGGCCGCACCATGTTGCGCATGGCGATCGGGCTGACCGCGGTGCTGGCACCATTGCAGTTGGTGATCGGCGATCAGCACGGCCTCGACACGCTCAAGTATCAACCGATCAAGATCGCGGCGATCGAGGCGCATTGGGATGGATCCAAGCCCGGCGCCTTCCACATTTTCGCCTGGCCGGACGAGAAGACGGAGACCAACCGCTACGCGCTGTCGATCCCAAATGGCTCGTCGCTTATTCTCACCCACCGCCTGAATGGCCTCTTCCCGGGGCTGAAAAGCGTACCCGCTTCCGAGCGGCCTCCGGTGCCGCTCGTGTTCTTCGCCTTCCGCATCATGGTGGGGCTCGGTCTGCTCATGATCGCGGGCGCACTGTACGGTGCCTTCCTGTGGTGGCGCGGCTCGCTGTTTGAGACGCGCTGGTATCTGCAAATCGTGGCGCAGTGCTGGTGGGTCGGTTTCGTGGCGGTCATGGCCGGCTGGATCACCACCGAGAGCGGCCGCCAGCCCTGGATCGTGGAAAAGATACTGCGCACTGCCGACGCCACCTCGCCGGTGATCGGCGCCAGCATCGCCGTGACGCTGGTGCTGTTCGTGCTCGCCTACGGCGTCGTGTTCTCGTTCGGCATCTACTACATCAACCGCCTGATCAACCGCGGGCCGGAAAGTCCGTCCGAGACGCCCCGGCATCTGGCCGGCGCCCCGATCACCGCCGGCGGCGGTCTGCACTAGCCGGAGGCACGCATCATGGAATGGTATCTTCCTGTGATCTGGGCCGGCCTGATCGGCACCGCCGTCGCTATGTACGTCATTCTCGACGGCTTCGATCTCGGCGTCGGCATCCTGTTCCCGTTCGCGCGCAGCGAGAGCGAGCGCGACCAGATGATGGCTTCGGTGGCGCCGTTCTGGGACGGTAACGAAACCTGGCTGATCCTCGGCGGCGGCGGCTTGTTCGTGGCATTTCCGCTCGCCTATTCGGTGATCATGCCGGCGCTCTACCTGCCCGTCATCGTGATGCTGCTGGCGCTTGTGTTCCGCGGCGTGGCGTTCGAATTCCGCACCGTGTCGCGCAGCAAGACCTGGCTCAATTTTGCCTTCGCGATCGGCTCGGGGCTCGCCGCCTTCGCGCAGGGCGTCATCCTCGGCGGCCTGATCCAGGGCATCAAAGTCGCCGACGGCGCCTATGCCGGCGGCGCGCTCGATTGGGCAACGCCTTTTGCGTTCCTCTCCGGCTTGTCGATGATTTTCGGCTACAGCTTGCTCGGCGCCACCTGGCTGACGCTGAAGACCGAAGGTCCGGTGGCCGAGCGCGCGCGCGGCCAAGCCAAAGTGATGCTGGTCGCCGTGCTGCTGTTCATGGGGGCGGTCAGCGTGTGGACGCCGTTCGCCGAACCGCGCATCGCGGCGCGCTGGTTCTCGCTGCCGAATTTCTACTTTCTGTGGCCGGTGCCGGCGGTGACGGCCCTCACCGCGTTTGCCTGCTGGCGCTGGATCGGACAGCGGCGCGAGGCGCCACCGTTCCTGGCAGCGATCGTGCTCTTCCTGTTGGGCTATCTCGGGCTGGTGATCTCGAACTTCCCCTATCTGGTGCCGCCTACGCTGACCATCTGGGACACTGCGGCGGCGCCGGCGAGCCAGATCTTCATGCTGCTTGGCACGCTGGTGCTGTTGCCGATGATCCTCGGCTATGTCGCATTCGTATACTGGCTGTTCCGCGGCAAGGTGCGCGAGGGCGAGAGCTATCACTAGGCCATGTACTCATTGATCGAGACCGGTGAGCAGAGGCTGGTCAATGTCCGCTTTGCACCCAAAAACGGACTCTTTATTCCCAGTCGCGGAATGTCCGCTAAGTGCCAAAGTCCGACATTGCGGCAATGGCATCCCCGCACATTTTTGAAAACCTCAACGGCGCGCGCAAGGTTTCCAGGCTGCCACATCGGGGACCTTTGCGGTCTTCCCTTTGGTGAACAACTGGAA
>Ga0307417_10000034_pt1 | contig 52747 bp, 46 predicted proteins | sample SalMarWE160210MG_2_FD_202514 | JGI IMG/M metagenome (GOLD analysis project Ga0307417, IMG submission 202514) | Salt marsh sediment microbial communities from the Plum Island Ecosystem LTER, Massachusetts, United States - WE1602-10 | ecosystem: Environmental > Aquatic > Marine > Intertidal zone... | reverse complement strand
GTACGCTGATCAATATCCCCATGACCGGGTTTTCATTGCCATATTGGACAAAACGGCTAAGCACATAAATAGATGGGCAAATGTGGGCAAGCGAACCCGCCATACAAAATCATGCCGGCCAAAAAAAATCAGTCAAACGAAAATGCCCATCGGCGAAGAAAGCTGATCCGGCTAACTTACATTTGATCAGGCTTCATTGAGTGGTCCAGGTCAAATGCCTAATGCTTCGCTTGTAGTCCGCGCACAATATCCGACAGACCCGGCTGGCGCTCGCGCTTCAAGCTCTCGGCGTCAAGACGGGTTTGCCAGCTCCACGAGCTCGATCAGGACGTTCCCTGTTGATTTCGGATCGATGAACGCAATACGCGATTTTGCATGACCGATCCGCGGCTGCTCGTCGATTAGTTTCACGCCTTTCCGCCTAAGCTCATCCAAGGCCCGCTCGACGTCTTCGACCTCAAGACAAATGTGGAACAGGCCCTCGCCATGTTCCGCGATCCAGCGCGCGGTCTCCGTGTTTTCTCCATCGGACTCCAAGAGTTCGATATAAGTCTGCCCAACCGGATACATCGCCAGCCGCGTATTGTACTGTGGCAGGTATTCTTCGTATTCAAGGCTGAAGCCAAGCTTGCCTTCGAATATTTCTCGGGATTGCGCCATGCTCTTGACGGCAATTGCGATGTGCTCGATACGCTTGATCTTCATGGAAATGCCTCACGGTTTATTTTCTTTGCGTAAGCGCTACGGAAATTTTTCCGATTGCGAATTTGCGCTTTACAAAGCAGTACGGACTTTGCTGGATCAGTAGTCAGTACGCGGGTCTTCAGGCCCGATCGCTTGATCGGCGGCGCGCTTCCCACACTTCGTAGAACGCCAACGCCATCACCAACACGCCAACAACGCTTAGATTCACGCGCGCCACCGAGGAACTGATATCCAAAATCCAAGGACATAGCACCAGCCACACGCCGAGGATGACGGTGATCCATTCTTCCCATACCCGAAAAATGGAAAGGCTCACCACTTCAGCCAAGATAATCAATATCCCTGATATCACCGCGGTTCGCGTTGCTGTTGGCTCCAAGTCAAATCGTAGAGCCCACGGCGAAATGCACAACCAGATCCCCAGCAGCCAGTTGCACCAATCTTCCCATTGTTTGGGAGGGGAAAGTCGAGTTGCTGCCACGATCTGCCTCCTCGGCCTAGAGTTTCGCCTGCAATCCACGCACGAAATCGGACAACCCCGGCTGGCGCTCGCGCTTCAGGCGCTCGGCGGCGAGGATCGCCTTGACGTCGGCGAAGGCCTGATCGACCTCGTGGTTGATCACAACGTAATCGTATTCGGCCCAGTGGCTCATTTCGTCGGAGGCCTTGGCCATGCGGTGCAGGATGGTGTCGTAGTCGTCCTGCGCGCGCGTGCGCAGGCGCCGCTCCAGCTCGGGGATCGAGGGCGGCAGCACGAATACCGCGACCAGGTCGGTGCGCGCCTTTTCGCGCAATTGCTGGGTGCCCTGCCAGTCGATGTCGAACAGGACGTCGCGGCCGGAGGCGAGCGCGTCCATCACCGGCTTGGTCGGCGTGCCGTAGGAATTGTCGAACACCTCGGCATATTCCAAGAGCTCGTCGTTCTTGACCATGGCGTGAAAACGCCGGCGGTCGATAAAATGGTAGTCGCGGCCATCGACTTCGCCGGGGCGCATCTTGCGCGTGGTCACCGACACCGACAGCGTGACGCCGCCGTCCTCGGCGAGCAGCCGGCGCGACAGCGTGGTCTTGCCGGCGCCGGAGGGCGACGACAGCACCAGCATCAGCCCGCGCCGCGCGATTCCTTGCGTCGCCCGCTCGTTCATTCGCCACTCACTCCAGGTTCTGCACCTGTTCGCGGAACTGCTCGACCACGGTCTTGAGCTCGAGCCCGATATTGGTGAGCTCCACGTCGTTGGCCTTGGCGGTGAGCGTATTCGATTCGCGGTGCAGCTCTTGCGCCAGAAAATCGAGCCGCCGGCCGACCGCGCCGCCATCCGACAAAAGTTTCTGCGCCTGCGCGACATGCGAGGCGAGGCGGTCAAGCTCCTCGCGGATATCGGCCTTGGCGGCGAGCATGATCGCCTCCTGATGCAGGCGGTCGGAATCGAAGCGCTGCGAGGCCGCAAGCAGGTTCGCCACCTGCTCGGCGAGCCGCGCCTTGATCGTCTCCGGTTTACGGCCGGGCGCCTTTTGGGCGCGCTGGCTAAGCGCGGCGATCTCGTCAAGGCGCGCGAGCAGCAGGCGGCCGAGCGTTGCGCCCTCCTCGCGGCGCATGGCGGCGAGATCGGCAAGCGCCCGGTCGAAGCCGGCGATGACTGCAGCTTCGGCGGCGCGGCGCGCGTCCTCGCTCTCGTCCTCTTCGGTAATTTCCATCACGCCCTTGAGGCCGAGGATGCCGTCGAGGCTTGCAGGCGTAGCGTCGATCTTGCCGGTGAGCCCCTTGATCATCGCCAGCACCGCGGCCAGCACCTGCTCATTGACCCTGACGGTGGCGCTAGCGCCTTTGCGCTCGACGCTGAGATTGGCATAGACGGTGCCGCGGGCGAGCTCTTCACTGGCGCGCTTGCGCGCCGGCACCTCGAAGGCGTCCCAGCCCGGCGGCAAGCGCAGCCGCAGATCGAGACCCTTGGCATTGACCGACTTGATCTCCCAGCTCCAGGCGTAGGCGCCGGAAACTCCATGGCCGCGCGCGAAGCCGGTCATGCTCGCCAAGGCCATGGATCAAGTCTCACGTTGTGGATTTCGAAAGCGCGGCGACCTTAGCGGCGGCGCGCTGCGCTCACAAGAGAACTGTCCCGCGGCAAATCAATGCGCGCCGCCGGCGGCCGGGGCGGGTTTCGGCTCCGGGCTCGCGGGCTCGGCCTTAGGCGCCTTGGCGTGCTCGATCGCGCGCAGCTTGGCTACGTTCTTCTGATGCTGTTCGTAAGTTTCCGAGAACACGTGGCCGCCGGTGCCGTCGGCGACGAAAAAGAGATCCTTGGTGCGCGCCGGCTTGGCCACCGCTTCAAGCGAGGCTTTCCCAGGATTGGCGATCGGGCCCGGCGGCAGCCCGTCGATCACGTAGGTGTTGTAGGGCGTGGGCTGTTCGATCTCGCTCTTCATGAGCGGGCGGCCGAGCGAACCCTTGCCGCCGGTGAGGCCGTAGATGATGGTCGGGTCGGACTGCAGCTTCATCTTGTTCTTGAGCCGGTTGACGAAGACGGCGGCGACGCGCGAGCGCTCGTCCGGTTTGGCGGTTTCCTTCTCCACGATAGAGGCGAGTATTACCATCTCCTCAGGCGTCTTGAATGGAAGGTCGGGCACGCGATGTTCCCAAATCTCCTTCACCTCGTGCTGCTCAGCCTGCTGCATGCGGTGAATGATCTGCGCGCGCGACATACCGCGGGTAAACTTATAGGTTTCCGGCAACAGCGAGCCTTCGCGCGGGATTTCCTTGATCTGACCTGCGAGCGCGTTGTCTTGCAAGAGGCGGGAAACGATCTGCTCGGAGGTGAGCCCCTCCGGAATGGTGAGCGCGTGCTGCACCACCTTGCCAGCGATGATGGTGTCGACCACGTCGGCGAGGCTGGCATGCTTGGTGAACTTATATTCGCCGTGCTTGAGGCCGCCACGCGCCTTCATCACCATGACGCCGCCAATGAACACGTAAGGCTGGTCGATGACCCCCTCGTGCTCCAACAGCGTGGCGATATCCTTGATGCCGAGCCCGCGCGGAATGTTGACCACCTTGTCCTCGGGCAGCGGCCCGGGCGCGGCGAAACGCTGCTTGCCGACATAGAGCGCGGCGCCGACGGCGAGCGAGACCACCACCAGCACCGTGAACACCGCATTGCCGGCGATCACCAGTGGATGGCGCACCCGCTTGGAACGGCGCTTGGGCATCGGCACTGTTTCAGGCTCGAGCGCGGCGCGCGGGCTGCGCAGGATGGTCGGCTTGTCGCTGGGCGGCGGCGGAACCGGACTGGGGTCGAGCCGGGCGGCGCGGCCGCCAAAGCCGGACGTCGGTGGCATCCGGTCATTGCCTCCTTGCGGGGGGTTGGAATTCAAAGCATCGCTCCCGCTCTTAGTGCCGGCAAGTTCACCACAAGCAGACTCCCGTCGGACCTGAAAATATCAACAGCTTTCGCACGTTAGGAAAGATTATGGCGAAAGCTAGGGGTGCATCTGGCGATGCCGGGCAGGACTTCTGCCGGATCATGCGCTATTCCGCGTAGCGGCGGAAGATCAGCGAGGCATTTGTTCCGCCGAAGCCGAACGAATTCGACAGCGCCGTTCCGATCTCGCGCTTGCGCGCTGCGTGCGGGACGAGATCGATCGGCGTCTCGACGGAAGGGTTGTCCAGGTTGATGGTGGGCGGCGCGACGCCGTCGCGGATTGCCAGGATCGAGAAGATCGCCTCGACTGCGCCGGCGGCGCCAAGCAGATGGCCGATGCAGGACTTGGTCGACGACATCGAGATGCGCCCGGCCGCATTGCCGACCAGTTTCTGCACCGCGCCGAGCTCGATCTCGTCGCCGAGCGGCGTCGAGGTGCCGTGGGCGTTGATGTAATCAATCTCGCCGGGCGTGATGCCGGCGCGCTTGATGGCCATGGCCATGCAGCGATAGGCGCCGTCGCCGTCCGGCGCCGGCGCGGTGATGTGGTAGGCGTCGCCCGACAGGCCGTAGCCGGTGAGTTCGGCATAGATTTTGGCGCCGCGCGCCTTGGCGTGCTCGATCGCTTCCAGCACCACCACGCCGGCACCCTCGCCCATCACGAAACCGTCGCGGTCCTTGTCATAGGGGCGCGAGGCGCGCGTGGGGTCGTCGTTGAAATTGGTCGAAAGTGCGCGCAAGGCCGAGAAGCCGGCCAGCGCCATGCGGTTGACCGGGGATTCGGTGCCGCCCGCCACCATCACCTCGGCGTCGCCGAGCGCAACCAGCCGCGCCGCGTCGCCGATAGCATGGGCGCCGGTGGAACACGCGGTGACCACCGCACTGTTGGGGCCCTTGAGCCCGAACTCGATCGAAACATGGCCGGAAGCGAGATTGATGATGCGGCCGGGGATGAAGAACGGCGACACCCGGCGCGGGCCCTTTTCATGAAGGGTAATGGCGGTCTCGGCGATGCCTTCGATGCCGCCAATGCCGGAGCCGATCAGCACGCCGGTCGAGGTCTGCTCGTCGTAACTTTCCGGCTTCCAGCCGGCATCGTCGAGCGCTTGGCGGGCCGCGCACATGGCATAGACGATGAAGTCGTCGACCTTGCGCTGCTCCTTCGGCTCCATCCACTGATCGGGATTGTAGGTGCCGTCCGCGCCGTCGCCGCGCGGGATCACGCAGGCGATCTGGCAGGCGAGGTCGGAAACGTTGAAGCGCTCGACCTTCCTGGCCCCGCTTTCGCCCTTGAGCAAGCGGGCCCATGTCGTCTCCACGCCGCAGCCGAGCGGCGTCAGCATGCCCATCCCGGTGACGACGACGCGTCTCATGGCCGGCTCCAAGGCAAATTTGACTTCCTACGCTCCGTTGCGGCGGGCATAGCCGAAAAGCCTAACTATTGGAGCATCGAGCAGCCGCGTCGGCGTTCGCTCAGCTTTTTGCGTTCTTTTCGAGAAATTTGACCGCGTCGCCGACGGTGAGGATAGTCTCGGCGGCATCGTCGGGTATTTCACAGCCGAACTCTTCCTCGAAAGCCATCACGAGCTCGACGGTGTCGAGACTGTCGGCGCCAAGATCGTCGATAAAGCTAGCCTGTTCCGTCACCTTGTCGGGCTCGACGCCAAGGTGCTCCACGACGATCTTTTTCACCCGCTCGCCAATATCACTCATCGTTCCAACCTCGTGCTTTTTAGATTGGGCTGCGATCGGGATTAAGACCGCAACCAAACGCGATATGGCCTCGTCGTGGCTGACGGTGGTGAGACGAATGCGATCGCGGAAGGTTCGTTTTACGACTTCCGCTCACGGCCGCCCCAGCCGGGCCGAATTTCGGTTACCACACTTCAAATGCGTTGACTAGCAGTGTGAGCCTAGCCCCTAGCCTCTGAAATTCCAAGGTTTTCCCTTCACAGCATGGCCATGCCGCCGTTCACGTGGAGGGTCTGGCCGGTGACGTATTGGGCCTCGTCCGAGGCCAGGTAGACCGCCGCCGCAGCCACGTCGCGCGGCGTTCCGAGCTTGCCGGCCGGCACCCGGGCTAGAATCGCCTCCCGTTGCTTTTCGTTGAGCCGGTCGATCATGGGCGATGCGATAATGCCGGGTGCGATGCAATTGGCGGTGACGTTGCGCTTGGCGTATTCGGCGGCCACCGATTTCATCATCCCGACCATGCCGGCTTTGGAGGCGGTGTAATTGCCCTGTCCCGGATTGCCGGTGAAGCCGACCACCGAGGAAATACCGATCACACGGCCGAAGCGGCGGCGCATCATGGTTTTCACCGCCGCGCGCGTGAGCCGGAACGTGGCGGTCAGGTTGACCGCGATGACCTGATCCCAGTCCTCATCGCGCAGCTGCACGAACAGGTTGTCCCGGTTGACGCCGGCATTGGCAACCAGGATGTCGAGCTTCTCCATTTTCTCCTCAGCGCCGGGCACCAGCGCCTCGACCGCGTCCTTGTCGGCAAGATCGCAAGGCAGTACGTACACGCGGGTCTTGAGTTCACCGGCGAGCGCGTCGAGCGCCTCGCGGCGCGTGCCGGAGATGGCGACGGTTGCGCCCTGGCCATGCAGCGCGCGCGCAATCTCGCCGCCGATGGCGCCGGTCGCACCGGTCACCAGCGCGGTCTTGCCCGTCAGATCGAACATCATGTTTGTCTCCCGGCCTTGAAGGTGGCGACGTCTTCGGGGCTGCCGATGGCCAGCGTACTCGCGCCGCCGGCGATGCGCTTGATAAGACCGCTCAGCACCTTGCCGGCGCCCACTTCGTAGAACGTATCGACGCCGGCTTGCGCCATGAACATCACCGATTCACGCCAGCGTACCGTGCCGGTGACTTGGCGTACCAGCGCCTGCACGATCTCGGCCGGCTCGCTGACCGGTTTGGCCAGCACGTTGGACACCACCGGCACCACCGGCGGCTTGACGCTCACTTGCGAAAGCGCCTGCGCCATAACGTCGGCGGCCGGTTGCATCAGCGCGCAATGGAAGGGGGCGGACACCGGCAGTAGCATGGCGCGCTTGGCGCCTTTTGCCTTGGCGATCTTAACCGCACGCTCGACCGCCGCTTTGTCGCCCGACACCACCACTTGGCCGCCGCCGTTGTCGTTGGCGGCCTGACAGACTTGCGCGCCCGCGGCCTCCGCCGCCACCGCAGCGGCGGCAGCGAATTCAAGCCCGATGAGAGCTGCCATGGCGCCGGCGCCGACCGGCACCGCCTTCTGCATCGCCTGCCCGCGCGTACGCAATAGCCGCGCGGTGTCGGCGAGGCTGAAGGCGCCGGCTGCGGCGAGCGCGGAATATTCACCAAGCGAATGCCCGGCGACGAATTGCGCGTCGCGCTTGAGATCGAGGCCGGCTTCCGCCTCCAGCACGCGCATGACGGCGAGCGAGACCGCCATCAATGCCGGCTGGGCGTTTTGGGTGAGTGTGAGCGCATCTGCCGGCCCTTCGAAAATGATGGCGCTCAGTCTGTCGCCGAGCGCTTCGTCGACCGCCTCGAGCACTTGCCGGGCCGGCGCGAAATTCGCCGCCAGCGCCTTGCCAATGCCCACCGCCTGGCTGCCTTGGCCCGGAAATACGAAAGCGACCGCCATGCCTCACCCTTTTGCCTATTCTTGCGCTTCCTGCCTGGAATTTGGGCCGAAAGACACTGCGATGCAGCGATCTGTCAAGTTAAGCCGCCGCCGGTAACGAAGCGACAAGCTCTGTCGGCTAAGGTTCTCGTTAACCTTTGAGGCCGTGGCATGAGTATTCTGATCAGCGACGATGATCTCGCTCGCGCGCGCAGCGACCCGGCCTTCCGCCAGCAGCTGCTGGCGGAAAATCTCGAGCGCCTGCTCGAAGCGTTGAACAAGATGCGCCGGGCTCATAGCGAAAGCCCGGAAGCCGCCCGCCAGATGCGCGAGGGCGTCGATCTGGCGGTCAAGCTTGCCGATCGGCTACAGCAGAACGGCAATCACGGCCCGCGGGCGGCCTAGCCCCCAACGTCCAAGCGCCAAGACCGGCTCCGTCTCATATTCTCATTTGCGCGTGATCTTGCCCGAAAACGGTTGCCACCCCCCGATCCGGTCGGGGGCAGGCTTATTCGGGATCATCCGCCCGCCTTGCCTTTTCCGCAGAAATCCCTATAAACCGCGCGCTCCGTCGATCCTGGTTGGGAGCTGAACGGACGGCTGTTTTTCCCGTCTTTGCTGGAAAACCGGCAGGGCCCTTTGGGTCCGGCGTCCCGTGTTCCCGCCTTCAGAGCATTCGAGCCTTTCCCGAAGGGCTCGAGGGGCTAGGCGCCAGGGTCGAGGACCGTTGGGACCACAAGGGAAAGGCATTCCATGCCGCTATACGAACACGTCTACCTCGCGCGCCAGGATCTCTCCGCGCAGCAGGTCGACGAACTGACCGCGCAATTGTCCGGCGTCATCGGACAGATGGGCGGCAAGGTAAGCAAGACCGAATATTGGGGCCTGAAGTCGCTCACCTACCGCATGCGCAAGAACCGCAAGGCGCACATGACGCTGCTTAATGTCGACGCGCCGGCGGCGGCGCTCAACGAGATCGAACGCCAGGAGCGCCTCAACGAAGACGTTCTTCGCTATCTCACCATCCGCGTCGACGAGCACGAGGAAGGCCCCTCCGCGATGATGCGCAAGGCCGACCGCGACCGCGAGGACCGCGGTGATCGGGGCGATCGGGGCGGACGCGATCGTGGCGAACGCCGACCGCGGCGCGAGGAAGGCGACGATGAGATCGCGGTCGTCGCGGAAACAGTAGTGGAGGAGTAATCGGCCATGGCTTTCTCCCCGCAAGGCGGCGCCCGCCGCCCGTTCTTTCGCCGGCGCAAGACCTGTCCGTTCTCCGGCGACAATGCGCCGAAGATCGACTACAAGGACGTCAAGCTGCTGCAGCGCTACGTGTCGGAGCGCGGCAAGATCGTGCCGAGCCGTATCACGGCGGTCTCGGCCAAGAAGCAGCGCGAGCTGGCGCAGGCGATCAAACGCTCGCGTTTCCTCGGCCTGCTGCCCTATGTGATAAGGTAAGACACTAAACGAGGCCGCCGGGGACGCCCCGGGGGCCGATGGTTGGGGCGGACTTTCGATCCGTCTCTAACCGCTCATGAGGAGCGGGACAGCTCGTGATGATGCAAATCGGATTGATCGGGATCAGCGCCGGCGCGGCCGCCGCCCTGTTGTTCGCCTCGGTGACATCGGGCTCGCTGCTGGCGGTGCTGCTGTTTTATCTGGCGCCGCTGCCGATGTTGATCGCCGGGCTCGGCTGGAGCCACTGGTCGGCGCTGATCGGCGCCGTGTTAGCCGCGCTGGCGATCGCGGCCATTTTCGGCTCGGTGTTTTTCTTTGGGTTCATGGCGAGTGCCGGACTGCCGGCCTGGTGGCTTTCCTATCTCACCATGCTCGCCCGCCCCGCCGCCGGCGGTGGCAATGGCGCCGCACAAGCAGTTGAATGGTATCCGCCCGGCCGGCTGGTGATGTGGGCCGCGATCCTCGCCGTGGTCGTCGTGCTGGTCGCCATCCCCAATTTCGGCACCGATGCCGACAGTGTGCGCGCCAGCATGCACCATGCGCTCGCACGGCTGCTGCAGGTCGAAACCGGTGAACCGGCAAGCGGGCCCTTGATCGTTCCCGGAGTCAGCAATGCCGCGCGGCTGATCGATTTCCTGGTCGCCGCGCTGCCGCCGGCAGCCGCGGTGCTCGCCACGATTACCAATGTCTTCAACCTGTGGCTGGCGGCACGCATCGTGAAATTTTCCGGGCGGCTGTCGCGGCCATGGCCACAGATCGCGGCGATGACCTTTCCGCGCCCGCTCATGGCGGCGCTCGCCTTCGCCATCGGCCTGAGTTTTGTAGGCGGCCTTGCCGGCATCGTCGCCGGCGTGGTGGCGGCGGGCCTGCTGATGGCCTACGGCGTGCTCGGCTTCGCGGTGCTGCATGCCATCACGCAAGGCATGAACGCCCGCGGCTTCCTGCTCGGCGGGGCCTATGCGGCGGTGGTGGTGTTCGGCTGGCCGATACTGGCGCTCTGCCTGCTCGGGCTGATCGAGGCGGCCATCGACCTGCGCGCCCGCGTCGCGCGAACGCGCGGCCCACCGTCCCATTCCTGAAAGATCGAGATCAACCTCAACACTTAAAATTCAGATCAAGGAGCAACGACAATGGATGTGATCCTGCTCGAGCGTGTCGGCAAGCTCGGCCAAATGGGCGACATCGTGCGCGTCAAAGATGGCTTTGCCCGCAATTTCCTGCTGCCGCGCGGCAAGGCGCTGCGCGCCACCGCCGACAACAAAGCGCGCTTCGAAGGCATGAAGACCGAGTTGCAGGCGCGCAATTTGGAGCTCAAGGGCGAGGCAGGCCAACTCGCCGGCCAGCTCGACGGCAAGAGCTATGTGGTGCTGCGCCAGGCGAGCGAATCCGGCCAGCTGTTCGGCTCGGTCACGACCCGCGACATCGCCAGCCTGATCAAGGCCGACGGCGCCGAGATCGCTCGCGCGCAAGTGGCGATCAACGCCCCGATCAAGGCGATCGGCTCGTACAAGGTGCCGCTGGCGCTGCACCCGGAGATCGAGGTCTCGATCACCGTGACGGTCGCGCGCAGCCAGGAGGAGGCCGCGCGCATCGCGCGCGGCGAGGACGTCACCGTGCCGCGCAGCGAAGCCGAGGAGGAAGCGGCTGCGGCTGCCGCCGCCGCGGAAGCTTTTTTCGAGCCGGAAGCGGCCAAGGCGATCCAGGAACGCGAGCATGGTGACGGCGAGCCTGCGGCGGAAGCCGCGGAGGCCAAGCCAAAGCGGGCGAAAGCATCAAAGAAGGCGGACGCCGAGGCTGCGCCGCCGGCCGAGGATTAGTCGGACTTGTCCGGTTTGGCGTCTTTGGATTCTTTGGAGCCCTTGGAGTCTTGGGCGGGCTTCGGCGGGTCGGCTTTCGCCGCCTCCGCTTTGGCTTCGGCCGGTTGAGAAGCGGCTGGCTTGGGTTCGACAGGCTTGGCCCGGCTCGCCTTGGGGGCTGAGGTTTTGGCTTCCTCGTGCTCGCTCGCGGTGGCTTTGGCCTTGCTCTGCGAGGGTTTACTCTCGGCGGGCTTGGTATCCGAAGTCTTTGTTTCGGAAGCCTTGGTTTCGGAAGATTTGCCCTCCGGCGGCTTGCTCGGCAGAAGCTTGGGCGTCGACGCCTTGGCCTTGCGTTTGCTGTTGCGCTCGCTTTTACGCTCGCGCCCGGGCGCAGGCTGGCGGTCGATGCTCTGCAGATAGGCGCTGATGGCGGCGGCGGCCTCGCGGCTGGCGGTGTAGTGCGCGCGCAGGAAGTTATCCAGCCCGTAACGCGCCACCCCCTTGGCAAGCCCGCGCGGCGATTTATGGCAGATCGCGCAATCGGAGGCATAAAGCTGGGCGGGGGTCTTGCCCTTGTCCAGATTTTCCTGTGCGGCCGCCGGTCCCGCCGCCCAAACTGCCAGTACCGCAACCGCCGCCCCTAGCCGGCGAGTTAAGCCCATCATTGCCTTCAGCCTTTTGATTGCATCCGGCCACCCCACGGCCCCACAGAATTCAGCGATTCTCGCCCCCACATCGATAGCCTATTATCGCGCGATTGTGGCCCTCGCTAGATTTCGAGGCAGAACCGATATTTGCAGCATTGCTAGGCACATGGAACTTTGGTTTAATACTTAAGTCCGAAACGATTTTTCGTCCCCCGCGTTCACATGGCGGGACGACGTTTGCCAGAGGCTGAACTGACGCGGGTGCTATTGGCTTTCAGATGTGATGAAGGCGGCCGATGGACCGGTTGCTTCGATTTCTGCTCAAGACGTTTGTTCGCCGGGGAACATTCAGGGTTACCACCTCGCGCGGCACGGTCTTGACCTTCGGCGATGGGACCGGCCAGCCGGTATCGGTTCGTTTTGCGTCCCGCGCTGCCGAATGGGGTATTCTGCTCGATCCCGAACTGAAATTCGGCGAAGCCTACATGAACGGCAGTTTCGTGGTCGAGCAAGGCTCGATCGCCGACGTGCTCGCCATCATGCTCGGGCAGAATACCGACGTGCCACACTGGGCGCGTCCGCAATACCTCATCCGCTATCTTGCGCGCCGCATCGCCCAGTTCAATCCGCGCAAGCGCGCGCGCCGCAACGTGGCGCATCATTACGATCTCGACGGACGGCTCTATTCGCTGTTCCTCGACGCCGACCGGCAATACAGCTGCGGCTATTTCGAGCGCCCCGGGCAGTCGCTCGACGACGCCCAGCTCGCGAAAAAACGTCACCTCGTCGCCAAGCTTGTGCTCGACCGCGGCAGGCCCGGCAGAAACTTGCGCGTGCTCGACATCGGTTGCGGCTGGGGCGGCTTAGGGCTCTATCTCGCCGAAACCGCCGGCGCCGACGTGACCGGCGTGACGCTCTCGCAGGAGCAGCACGCCATCGCCAACGAGCGGGCGGCTGAAAAAGGGCTGTCCAAGAGTGCCCGCTTCCACTTGCAAGACTACCGCGACGCCCCCGGTCCGTTCGACCGCATCGTCTCGGTCGGCATGTTCGAGCATGTCGGCGTCAACCACTACGCCACTTTCTTTCGCAAGAGCGCGCAACTGCTCGCCGAAGACGGCGTGATGGTGCTGCACTCGATCGGCCGCTCGGAAGGCCCGGCCGCCACCAATCCTTGGATCGCGAAATACATCTTCCCCGGCGGCTACATCCCATCACTGTCGGAGGTGTTGCCACGGATCGAGCATGCCGGCCTGCTGGTGACCGACATCGAAATCCTGCGCCTGCATTACGCCGAAACGCTGAAGGCGTGGCGCGAGCGCTTCCTCGCCCATCGCGAGCAGGTCGAGCGCATCTACGATGAGCGCTTCGAGCGGATGTGGGAGTTCTACCTGGCGGCGTCGGAAATGTCGTTCCGCGAGCAGGCTTTGATGGTGTTCCAGATCCAGCTCACCAAGCGCCAAGGCGTGGTGCCGATGACGCGCGATTACATCGCGCGCGAGGAACGGCGTCTGCTTGCCGCCGAAACGCGCCGCCATTCGCCACTGCGGCTGGCCGGCGAGTAAGCGCCGCGCCAATACGGCTTCGTTCAGCAATGCGTCAAGCCCGACCGCGCGGGCGGTCCCGCCTATTTTTTATCGCCGGTGAGTAGCGTGGAAAGCGGGCGATCATTGCCATTCCGCCATCGCGTAATCCGATAAGCGGTGTAAGCCATGATGCAACAAAGTTTCGTCAAATTGACGGAACAAGGACGGCCATGTCTCCGCTCGAATCAGTCGCCCGCAAGCAGGTCGAGGAGCCTGCCCCGCTCTATCGTGCCGCACCGCACAATATCGAGGCGGAACAGGCGCTGTTGGGCGCCATCCTGGTCAATAACGAAGCCTTTTACCGGGTTTCGGATTTCCTCGAGCCGCGGCATTTTTTCGAGCCGATCCACCTGAACATCTACCAGCTCTCTCGCGACCTGATCCGCGCCGGCAAGCTGGCGACGCCAGTCACGCTGAAGACCTTTTTGGACGCCAATATCGACATCAGCGGGCTCAATGTGAGCCAGTACCTGGCGCGGCTCGCCGCCGAAGCCACCACCATCATCAACGCGGCGGATTACGGCCATACCATCTACGACCTGTCGATCCGCCGCGACCTGATCCAGGTCGGCGAGGACATGGTCAACCTCGCCTATGACGCGCCGGTCGATTTCTCGCCGCGCAACCAGATCGAGGATGCCGAGCGCCGGCTTTACGAGCTGGCTGAGAGCGGGCGCTACGACGGCGGCTTCCAGCTTTTTTCGAATTCGCTGACCACAGCGATCGACATGGCGGCGCACGCCTTCCAGCGCGACGGCAAGCTTTCCGGCATGGCCACCGGGCTCGACGATCTCGATCGCATGATGGGCGGCCTGCAGCCCTCCGACTTGATCATCTTGGCCGGCCGCCCCGGCATGGGGAAAAGCGCGCTCGCAACCAACATCGGCTACAACGTCGCCAAGGCTTGGCAGGGCGAGGTTCGGGCCGACGGGCACACGGTCACCACCAATGGCGGCATCGTCGGCTTCTTCTCACTTGAAATGTCGGCCGAACAGCTCGCCACCCGCATCATCGCTGAGCAGACCGGCATCCCCTCGAACCTGATCAGGCGCGGCGGCATCAGTGAAGCCGACTTCGAGCGCATCAAGGACCATTCTATCGAATTGCAAAATTTGAAGTTCTTCGTGGATGAGACCGGTGGCCTGTCGGTGGCCCAGCTCGCCGCCCGTGCGCGAAGGCTCAAGCGCCAGCGCGGGCTCGACCTTTTGATCGTCGACTACCTGCAACTGTTGCAAGGCTCCACCCGCCGCAGTTCAGAAAACCGCGTGCAGGAAATCACCGAAATCACCACCAAACTGAAGGCGCTGGCAAAGGAGCTCAACGTGCCGATCCTGGCGCTGTCGCAACTGTCGCGCCAGGTGGAGAGCCGCGACGACAAGCGGCCTCAGTTATCTGACCTGCGTGAATCGGGATCGATCGAGCAGGACGCCGACGTGGTGATGTTCGTGTTCCGCGAAGAGTACTATCACCAGATGCGCAAGCCGCTGGAGAACAACCGCGAGAAATTTGCGGAATGGCTGGCGGAAGGCGAAAAGGTGCACGGCAAGGCGGAAGTCATCATCGGCAAGCAACGCCACGGTCCCACCGGCACCATCGAGCTTCAATTCGAGGGTGCATTGACCCGCTTCTCCTCGCTTGCGCGCGAGGACCACTTGCCCGAGCGCATTTAGGACGCTGCCTGCGGTTCCTAAATGACCGCTAATCGACGCCGGCATCGATGATAATGCGTAAGATGCGACTCGGATTGCGTTCGTATTCTTCGAATGCGGCGCCGACCTGATCGAGCGGATATCGCGCGGTGATGAAAACTGACGCGTCGATCTGACCGGACGCCACCAGCTCGATCGATGGCGCCATGTCGACCTGCGTCAGCGCGCGCGCGCCGAGGATGCTGACCTCTTTGAAATACAGCCAAAACGCGCTTACATCGGAAAAAGCTTCGTGACTCAAGGAAAAGGAGACGAAGCGCCCGCCCGGCCGCAGCATGTCGATCCCGGCACGCAACGTCGTTGCTCCGCCCGCCGTATCAATAACCACATCGGCGCCGGTGCCGTCGGTTAGTCGCCGAACCTCGTCCACCGCTGCTTCCGCGCTGGCCCGCACGACATCGTGCGCACCCATGCGCGTCGCCAAGTCGGTTTTCCATTGTGTGCGGGAGACCGCGATGACTCGTCTGGCGCCGGTGAGAACCGCCAGGCGCGTATGCAAGAGGCCGGTGGTTCCTTGTCCCAACACGACCACGGAATCATCGGCGGTAATGCCGGCACGAACTTGCGCGTGCCGCACCGTCGCGAGCGTCTCGATGAGGGTTGCTTCAGCCAGCGCAAGCCCGGGCGGCAGCGGGTGAACATAACGCGCACCCAGGCGAATATATTGGCTGAGTGAGCCTTCGAATTCGCGGCCGATAATCCCGGCATTGCGGCACAGATGCTCGTCGCCGCGCCGGCAACAATCGCAACGACCGCAACTGATGACCGGATTGATGATGACGTCCTGACCAGGCCGCAACCCGGTCACGCCCCGACCCACCGCCGCGATGGTCCCGGTGGCCTCGTGGCCGAGCACGACGGGATAACGAACGCCGGGATGACGGCCCACATACATGGCGAGGTCGGTGTGGCAAACCGCGGTGGCGGCGATGCGCACGACCACTTCGCCTGTTTCGGCAACGGGAACGGGGCGATCGGCCAAAATAAAATTTCTGGGTTGTTGCAGAACAGCTGCTTTCATCGGATGCATACCGGCGTCATTTGCCACGCAGAAGGCCAGTCAAGTGGATATAAATGCCCAATCTTCGCTGGCGCCGCAATGGCAAGCGGATTGAGGAGGCATGGAGGGAATTCCAATGGAAGAGATGTTCATTCAAACCGATGAACAACGGGCAATCCTTGAAACGGTCAAGCGCTTCGTCGACGAGGTGGTAAAGCCGAAGGCGCCAGCCCTGGATGCGCTGACCGACCCGGCCGCCGGCTATTCCGACGAGATCGTGATGGCAGCCGATGCGCTCGGCATCCGCACGATGACATTATCCGAAAAGTATGGCGGCCTCGGCACTGACTCGCTCACAACTGCGATGGTGGTGGAGGAACTGGCGCGCGGCGACCTCGGCACGTCGGTGGTCATGGCACAGACCCTGAAGCTCGCGCACATCATGGAACTGGCGCTCAACGAGGAGCAACAGCAGCGCTCGCTCGCGATCTTCGCCAAGGATCCGAAGGCGGTTCTGGCGATCGGTATTACCGAGCCGGACAATGGATCGAACTATTTCCTGCCCTACCCGACGCCGATGTGCACCTTCGGCGAGAAGACCAAGGGCGGCTGGATCGTGAACGGCATGAAACATTTCATCTCGAACGGCAATCGCGCCAGCTTCTATCTGCTCTTCATCCAGACCGAGAAGAACAAACCGATGGCCGACGGCATGACCTGCTTCCTGCTCGAGCGTGGACGTCAAGGCTTCAGCATTGGCCGTGTGCACGACAAGATGGGCGAGCGGCTTGCCAACAACGCCGAACTCGTCTTCCAGGACTGTTTCTTTCCGGAAGAAAATATCGTCGGCGAAGTCGGCAAGGGCTTTGAAGTTCTGGCCCGCTTCTTTCCATCGAGCAATTCCTATGCGGCGGCAAGCGTGCTCGGCGTCGCCGTCGCGCTCTACGAGAAGGCCGAACAGTGGGCCAAGCTGCGCGTGCAGGGCGGCAAGCCGTTGATCGAGCATGATGGCATCCGCACCCAGCTCGTGGAGATGAAGATGCTGATTGATGCTTCCCGTTCTTACATTCACCGGGCCTGCTGGCTGGCCGACCATCAGGATCAAGGCTGGGACAGAACGCTTGGCGCCCTGCCCAAGGTCATGGCGTCGCAGACCGCTTGGAAGATCGCCACCTGGACCCTCGAGATCCACGGCGGTAGCGGCTACATGAAGGAGGTCGGCGTCGAGAAGCTGGTACGCGACGCCGCCGCCTTCCTGCATTCCGACGGCGTCAACCGCACGCTGTTCCTGAAGGCCGCCAACTTCATGTTCGCGTAAGAGAGCGAGCTATAGACGTGTTTTGAGCTTGCGCCTTCGTTCAGGGGGCCCCGCTTCCACATGGACGGGTGGCGCGCGGGCCGCTATGACCTTTGCACCATGGCCGAGGCCGAAACACTAGCCCAGCAACACCCAGGTCCGGCGCTGGCGGCGGACGCGCCCGTCACCGCCGACCCACCGGCCGCGCAGGCCGGCGGCATCCTCACCGTCGATCTCGGCGCGCTCGAAGCCAATTGGCGTGCGCTGTTGCGCCTCGTCACGCCCGCGGAATGCGCCGCGGTTATCAAGGCCGACGGCTATGGCTGCGGCATCGAGCCGGTCGCCACCCAGCTGGCGCGCGCCGGCTGCAAGACTTTCTTCGTCGCCGACCTCGACGAAGCCCGGCGCGTGCGCAGCGTCGCATCGGAGCCGGCGATCTATGTGCTGAGCGGCCTGATGCCCGGCACCGCAGCCGCTTTCGCCGATATCCGCGCGCAGCCGGTGATCGGGAGTTTGGTCGAGCTGGCGGAATGGGACGCCTTCTGCACCGCTAACCAGTGGCGCGGCGGCGCCGCGCTCCATGTCGACACCGGCATGAACCGGCTCGGCGTTTCGGTTGACGAGGCGGCGGCGCTGGCGCCGCGCATCCGGGCTGAGAACCACGGCATCAGTTTGCTGATGAGCCATCTCGCTTGCGCGGAGATACCGGGGCATCCGCTCAATGCGCGCCAGATCGCGGCGTTTCGAGAAGTCCGCATCCTCTACCGCGGCATCCCCTCCTCGCTCGCCAATTCGTCCGGCATTTTCCTCGGGTCAGCTGCGCATTGCGACATCGTGCGGCCGGGGGTGGCGCTCTATGGCGTCAATCCGACGCCGGGGCACACCAATCCGATGCTGCCGGTGGTCGCGTTGCAGGCGCGCATCGTGCAGCTGCGCACGGTGCCGCGCGGCGAGACCGTCGGCTACGACGCGACCTGGACCGCCAAGCGCGCCACCCGGCTGGCGGTGCTGGCGGTCGGCTATGCCGACGGCTACATGCGCTCTGCCAGCGCCTCCGACGAGCGGCCCGGCACCGACGCCATCGTCGCCGGCAAGCGCTGTCCGCTGGCCGGCCGCATCTCCATGGACCTGATGGCGATCGACATCACCGACCTGCCCGACAACGCGGCGCGGCGCGGCGATCTTGTTACGCTGATCGGCGGCGAGATCAGCGTCGACGACGTAGCAAGCGTGGCCGGCACCCTCGGCTACGAGGTGCTCACCAGCCTGGGGCGGCGGTATCACCGCGTTTACCGGGGGTGAGGCTGTCGGCCGGGGTCGGCACTGACTCCGCTCATTCCCGCCCATGCGGGAATCCAGTCACGATCTCGCGGCTGCACCTGCGGCACTGGGTCCCCGCGTTCGCGGGGACGAGCGGGTAAAGTCGTGGCCCGCAAATCCCCTAGTATCAGCACTTTCTTAAAGAATGTTCTTGTAATGTTCTCATGGTCGTTTTAGCGTCCCATAGAGCATTTCGAGGCCGATTCCCCCATGTCCAAGCGCAGCCTGACCTTCATCTGCCAGAACTGCGGCGCTGCCTTCAGTCGCTGGCAGGGCAAATGCGAGGCCTGCGGCGAATGGAACACGTTGTCGGAAGAAGGCGCCGAGCGCCCCGCCGGTCCCGGCCGCGGGCCCCGCAAGGGCCGGCTGTTCGCGCTCGAGCCGCTGGCGGGCGAAGCCCATGACGCGCCCAGGCTGCCTTCGGGCGTCGCCGAATTCGACCGCGTCACCGGCGGCGGCTTTGTGCGCGGCTCGGTGCTGCTGGTGGGCGGCGACCCCGGCATCGGCAAATCGACACTGCTGATCCAAGCCGCCGGCGCCATGGCGCGCGCCGGCCACCGCGCGATCTATATTTCCGGAGAGGAGGCGGTGGCGCAGGTGCGCCTGCGCGCCGAGCGGCTGGGCCTGAGCGACGCGCCGGTGGAGCTGGCGGCGGAGACCGCGGTCGAGGACATCATCGCCACGCTGTCGGAAGGCAAGACGCCGCGGCTGATCGTCATCGATTCTATCCAGACCATGTGGACCGACATGGTCGAATCCGCGCCCGGCACCGTCACGCAAGTGCGCGGCTCGGCGCAGGCGCTGATCCGCTTTGCCAAACGATCCGGCGCGGCCATCATCCTGGTCGGCCACGTCACCAAGGACGGCCAGATCGCGGGGCCGCGCGTGGTTGAGCACATGGTGGACGCGGTGCTCTCGTTCGAGGGCGAAGGCTCGCACCAGTTCCGCATCTTACGCGCCGTGAAAAACCGCTTCGGGCCGACCGACGAGATCGGCGTGTTCGAGATGACCGGCGCAGGCCTGCGTGAGGTCGCCAATCCGTCCGAACTGTTCCTGTCCGAGCGCGATCTCGGCCAGCCGGGTACGGCGGTATTCGCCGGCATCGAAGGCACCAGGCCTTTGCTGGTCGAAATCCAGGCGCTAGTGGCACCCTCCTCGCTCGGCACGCCGCGCCGCGCGGTGGTCGGCTGGGACCCGAGCAGACTTTCCATGGTGCTGGCCGTGCTGGAGGCCCATTGCGGCGTGCGGCTCGGCGGCCATGACGTCTATCTCAACGTTGCCGGCGGCTTGCGTATCCAGGAGCCGGCGGCCGATTTGGCCGCCGCCGCCGCGCTGGTCTCCTCCCTCGCCAATGCACCGCTTCCCGCCGATGCGGTCTATTTCGGGGAAGTCTCGCTCTCCGGCGCCATCCGCCCGGTGGCGCAAGGCCCGGCGCGTCTCAAGGAAGCCGCAAAGCTTGGCTTTACCCAAGCGGTCGTTCCCGAAGCGGCGCGCGCGGAGGCCGGCGAACCGGGCCTGAACGTCCGCGATGTCGCGAGCCTCGCCAACCTGGTTGCCGATATCGCGGCGCGCGGCAACCATACCGGCAAAAGTGGCCGACAAGACGGGTGACGGCACCCTGACGCGTCGCTATATACGGGGCGCGTCATAACCCCTCCGGCGGCGGCCAGCCGCGGTCCTGCCGCCAGAGCAGAAATGGGCCTAAAATTAAGCACTTAAGGCCGACATTGCCGCCCTGTTCCGGAGCCGCCAAACGCGGCGCGGATTCGCCCCGTCGGCATGCTGCCGCGCGCCGGGTGGCTCGCGCCTATCCGCGGAGCGCGTGAGCCACCGATGCCGATCACGTTGCTCGACATCCTGCTCCTGGTGGTCATGTTGATCTCAGGGCTGCTCGCCATGATCCGCGGCTTCATGCGCGAGATCTTATCGATCGGTGCCTGGATCATCGCCGCGCTGGTCACACTCTATGGCTACGCGCGCGTGCTGCCCGTGGCGCAAGGCTACTTCAACAGCAACATGGTGGCGGCGGCGGTCACGATTGGCGGCATTTTCCTGCTCACTTTGCTGATCGTCTCGGTCATCACCGTGCGCATCTCCGACATGATCCTCGACAGCCGGGTCGGTGCACTCGACCGCACGCTCGGCTTCCTGTTCGGGCTCGGCCGCGGCCTCATCATCGTCGTCGTCGCCTTCCTGTTCTTCGCATGGCTGGTTCCCGACCGCAGCCAGCCGGAATGGGTGCGCGGCGCAAAATCGAAGGTAGTCCTACAAAGCACGGGACAATGGCTTATCTCCATGTTGCCGGACGACCCTGAAAAGACCATTTTGCAGAAGTTGAAGCGGCGTAAGCCGGAAGACCAGGAACCACCGGATTCAGGGTCCGACCAGCGCAGCGACCTACAGGCGCCAAGCGGAACGCGATAGGCATGACACAGGACACGCCAGACCTCGTGCAGCAGGCAGAGGACTTCGATCCAGACGCCGACCGCCTGCGCGAGGAATGCGGCGTGTTCGGCGTGTTCGGCCATCCGGACGCGGCCGCCATCACCGCGCTCGGCCTGCACGCGCTCCAGCACCGCGGCCAGGAAGCCGCCGGCATCGTCAGCTTCGACGGCAAACGCTTCCATTCCGAGCGCCGCCTCGGCCTGGTCGGCGATACTTTTACCAAACGAGAAGTGATCGACCGGCTGCCCGGCACCGCCGCCATCGGCCACGTGCGCTATTCGACTACCGGCGAGACCATCATTCGCAACGTGCAGCCGCTATTCGCCGAGCTCGAAGGCGGCGGCTTCGCCATCGGCCATAACGGCAATCTCACCAACGGCATCGCCTTGCGCCGTCAGCTCGTGCACGAAGGCGCCATGATGCAGTCGACCACCGATACCGAGGTGATCCTGCATCTGGTGGCGCGTGCGCGCCGCAACCGCTTCGTCGACCGCTTCGTCGAAGGCCTGCGCCAACTCGAGGGCGCCTATGCCTTCGTCGGCCTCACCAACAAGAAACTGGTGGGCGCACGCGACCCGCTCGGCATCCGCCCGCTGGTGATCGGCAAGCTCAACGGCTGCCCGATCCTGGCGTCGGAGACCTGCGCGCTCGACATCATCGGCGCGCAATACGTGCGCGACGTGGAAAACGGCGAAGTAGTGGTGTTCGACGAGGACGGCGCGCAGTCGCACAAGCCCTTTCCGCCGATGCAGGCGCGGCCGTGCATCTTCGAATACATCTATTTCTCGCGACCCGATTCCATTATTGGCGGCCGCAATGTCTACGACGTGCGCAAGAATATGGGCGCCGAGCTGGCGCGCGAATCCCCGGCGAATGTCGACGTAATCGTGCCGGTGCCGGATTCCGGCGTGCCGGCGGCCATCGGCTTCGCGCAGGAGGCTGGTATTCCCTACGAGCTCGGCATCATCCGTAACCACTATGTCGGGCGCACTTTCATTCAGCCGACGCAGGCGATCCGCGATCAGGGGGTGCGGCTTAAACATTCCGCCAACCGCGCCGTGGCCGCGGGCAAGCGCATCGTGCTGGTGGACGATTCCATCGTGCGCGGCACGACTTCGCGCAAGATCGTGCAGATGATGCGCGACGCCGGCGCGCGCGAAGTGCATTTCCGCATTGCCTCGCCGCCGATCACGCATCCGGACTATTACGGCATCGACACGCCCGAGCGCGACAAGCTGCTCGCCGCCACCCACGATCTGGAGGGCATGCGGGCCTTCATCGGCGCCGACAGCCTGGCCTTCCTCTCGGTCGACGGCATCTACCGCGCGATGGGCTTGGCCGGCCGCGATCCCGTTCGCCCGCAGTTCACCGATCACTGCTTCACCGGCGACTATCCGACGGCGCTCACCGACCAGGCCGCGCATGAAGCAAGCCCAAGGCAGTTGTCGTTGCTGGCGGAAGCGATTTAAGACAACACTGTTAGCGTCTGCCGATGGCCAAACCCCTCGCCGACCGCATTGCGCTCGTCACCGGCGCCTCGCGCGGCATCGGCGCGGCGCTGGCGCTGCATCTCGCCGAAGCGGGCGCCCATGTCGTGGCGGTGGCGCGCACGGTCGGCGGCCTGGAAGAGCTCGACGACAAGATCAAGGCGGCCGGCGGCACCGCCACGCTGGTGCCGCTCGATGTCAAAGACTCCGACGGCATCGCGCGGCTGGCGCTGGCGCTCAACGAGCGCTACGGGCGGCTCGATGTGCTGATCGGCAACGCCGGTGTGCTGCCGACCGCCTCGCCGCTCGGCCATGTTGAGCCGAAGGACTGGGACAATGTCATGGCGGTCAACGTCAGAGCCAACTGGCAGCTCATCCGCTGCATGGACCCGCTGCTCCAGCGCGCGCCCGCGGGGCGCGCGGTGTTCCTGACCTCCGGCGTCGCGCATTATGGGCGCGCTTATTGGGGACCCTACGCGGCTTCCAAGGCAGCACTGGACGCGCTGGTGCGCGCCTATGCCGCGGAATGCGAGACCACCAATGTGCGTGCCAATCTGTTCGCCCCGGGCCCGACCCGCACGCGCATGTATCTCTCCGCTTTTCCCGGCGTCGATCGGGAGACGCTGTCGACGCCGGAGAAAGTGGCGAAGGCGATCGTGCCGCTGTGTTTGCCGGACTGCACCGAGAACGGAAAGCTTTACGATTACCGCGCGGGCAAGTTTCTCGAATTTCACGTGCCGTCCTGACGCGCAGGGTCATTGGCGCGCAATCGGATGTGCCGATCTCAAATGTCGGCTTTCGGAAGCGAAACGGCCGTGGGCCCGGACGCAATACCGGCTGGCCAAGTCGCAAATGACCCGGAGCCGACATCACTCCACGCGAAAGCATGGCTCCGCGTAGAGCATCAGGGTCAGCGGACCATCGCCTGGATTTACCGCTGCGCGGCTCCACTATCGGAACCACGCCACATTGAAGCGCCATGAGGCCTTATCGTTTTCAGATTCTGGGGCCGCGCCATATTGACATTACAACTCAGAGCGGCGGATTCCGAAATGCAACGGGGCATGATGGCCAGCCTCATTTTTTGAGCGACGCCGGAATATTTTCAATGTCGGTCAAACGCATCGGCATATGATGGTCGACCGAGGCGTGTTGTCGAATCGCGTTTTTCGTGATTGCTGCTCCAACCGATTTTGCTCTCTCTATCGCGTAGAATAAAACTAAAGGATACTTACTGTACCTAAACTGTTCGCGGTAATCCCACTCAATCAACCTCGGTATGTAGTCATGCAAGTCTTCGTGTCGCAGGAAATTTAACTCACCTCGTGCAATATCATTTCGAAAATCGAGAAGATCGTCCACAACCTGTAAAAAAACGCCAACTGAAAAGATGTCCGAATAGTTTGTCCATGCACGTTCTGATTTTAAATGTTTAATCACAACTCGCAACGCGTCGACACCTCGCTCCAACCCGCCCGTTGAAAATATCTTATTTTTCTTTCGCTCCATCAATTCCAAAAGAATGTTGCTGACTTGGTCAGCCAAGTATTCTCTCACGATAATTGTAAACAATCGATTTGCTCGCGGTTCAAAATCCAAGCCATCCGAAACTAAATCAAACAGTCCTAACTCAGCGCTTCGCCGAATAAATTCAGCCCCCGAATTGATTGAAAATCCTAAAAAGCATACTGCTAAGTTTCCACTTTTTATCGCGTATTTGATCCGGTTCTTAAAGCCAACTTCCAACTGGTGCAACGGAGCCTGGGCCAAGCTCCATGCCGCTCTATAGGACTGAAGGTAGGCCAACATTTTAGAAACTAAAGAAAATAGAAAGCGGTATTAGAAACATAACAAGCCGTGTCGTTTTGTAGAACATTGTTTTGGAAGCTGAGCGGTACGCGCTAATCATCAGCACAAAGATCACTGTCGTGATCAGGATCGCAATTCTTACATTAATTTGAAGCGGATGGTCTCCTCGGGTCGCAACAGCGAATATGAATAGAGCTAGAGCAATCGTATTCAAGAGGACATACACTACGCCCAAGCTCCTTTTATCAAAAAGCATAGGAATGGTTGTTCGACCACCGATACGGTCACCTACTTCGTCAAACTCATCGAACTTAATCTCGCGGGACAAGAGTAGAAGAAAGCCAATTATTAGGAATAGAGTTGCTGTTGTACCCGAATTTAAATCAACCCATGCTGCCTCAAACCTCACGTCAAGCAACATAATCAACCCGGGCGTTATCGAAAGTGCGGCTGCGACAACATTTCCTAGCAGTGGGATTTTTTTCAAGAACAGCGAGTACGCACCGACCAGTAAGAATGTGCCGAGTAGAGACAGCCCCACAACGGTTCCAAGAAAATAAAACGAAATCAGTATTGAGAGCGCATTTAGTGAGACTGCGCTACAGAACAGGAGAAGATCGAGATGAGTCTGCAAGCACCAACGGTGCACATTATTTGCTTCGTCAATTGTTCGGTCGATCGTATCGTTGAATAGAAAACCAACGCTTGCAATTAAGCAAAGGCTGACCGCCAGGATCGCCGTATGCATCGCGTTATATGACAGTATATAACTAAATGCGTATGCGCTAAAAATTATAGCCGGCCACAATCCAGGTCTGCTGCTTATCCAAAATCGCGTTATCGGACCCGGTGATGGCTCATCCATTGATGTGAAGACGAGTCGTTTAGAGGATAACAATTTTTGCTTCGACATTGAATACCCCCCCCTACGACTTCTTTGTCCGATTCGTGGGCGCATGCTCAATGGAAATAATCACATCAGTCCAGTGGTCGTCGAGTTCTTGCTCGGCTGCTCTGTCCGTAGATGGCATAATTCGATTAGCCTCTCTCAGAGCGTACACTAAGAAGCAAACTAGGAGCCAACACGCAATCAAGTTCGGGTAGTGTCTCAGTTTGAATGAGGCACGGAAAGCATGGCCTCTCGTTTTTGAACGGTCGCTTTCAAAGACAAGATTACGCCTAGGACGATGACGATAGCAGCTGCGCCGAACCCAACTAGGGGATCGGCATAACTTCCCCACGTTTGGCAGCTCTCGTCGCTGCTCCGTTGGAATGCTTTCGCCACTGTTTTCCTGGCCCTACGCCGGTCTCGACGATTTCTCAGCGCTCGAGAAGAACTCGTGCCCGCTTTTACAAGGCCTACCGCCTCGGCGAGTTCGAGTCGATTTGGGTGTAAGAGAACCGCTTTTCTGCCAGCGGCTATGAGCGTCAATAAGCATAACCAAAACAACGCACTGAGAGGCCACAACATGGACAACCCGAAAAATAGCCCAACTAAGAGTGATAAGAGAAAATCTATGTAAGCTCGAGCTGCATCGCTGCTTAGATGCATAATTGTGCGTTGATAATTAAAGTAGAGGAGTGCGGTGAAAAGAGAAAACAGAGTTGATATTGTGAAATAATTTGCGATCGTTACTAGCTCGGTAACCCGCAAATTAGCTATTCTACCGATGCCTCCCACATCGATAATATTGATACTAATCAGATGCGCCAATTGCGCGAAGTCTAGCTGCCCTTGTTGCAGGACGGTACCAATGTTTGTCTTGCCAATAAGTCTATCTGCAGCGCTAACAGGACTAAGGACGATCTTCTTTCCAGGCTGAATGTAATTGGCTACGAATCCGACAAAACCTAAAACATACGCGGCTAATAAACTACCGAAGACAGATTCAGATAAATTGTATGCAAAGGTTCTTCGATTTCGAATGTAATTCTTTGACGGGGGAAGAATCCCTTTAATACGAAGAGCCGCCCGCTTCTCTTCGCGTGCTTTTTTTTCGCTGCATCTGCGGCCGGACTTGATGCCATGGAAGGGCGTGCAAATCTAAGCAGAATGCAAAAATTATACGTTGATTATTGGGAAAAAGAAAGCCGGCCGCCATAGCTGGCGGGGGTCCGCAAGCGATCAAAGATCAGGCTTGGCTCGCGCGGCTGGGGCGCGAATCGGTCGGCGAAACGGGGCGCTGGCGGTCTCCTCGTGAGTTCCGGTACTGGCCCATCGCGACATTTCGCAGCGACGCAGCAATTCGGTCGCTTTTTTCGGAGCAAAGCAGACATTGGCGAAGCGGCGGTCGAGAAGCCTGACTTGTGAATACACGCTTTGGCAGCACAGCCCCCGGTGACGCCGGTGGTGAGATGCAACGCCTCACTTCTTCCGCTTCGCCCTGCCCCTGAACGGGTTGTCCTTCTCCCGCAGCGTCAGGCGGATCGGCGTGCCGGGCAAGTCGAAACTCTCGCGCAACGAGTTCGTGAGATACCGCTTGTAGGCGTCGGGCACCGCGTCGGCGCGGGTGCAGAACAGCACGAAACTCGGCGGCCGGCTCTTGGCCTGCGTAATGTAATTGAGCTTGAGCCTGCGCCCCGACACTGCCGGCGGCGGATGCGCGGAGAGCACCTGCTCGAACCACCGGTTGAGCGCGCCGGTCGGAACGCGCCGGTTCCAGACGCCGTAGGCATCGACGATTGCCTGCATCAATCGGTCGAGGCCCTCGCCGGTCAGGCCCGATACCACCACCAGCGGCACACCCTTCATCTGTCTCAGCTTGTCTTCGGCCTGCTCGCGCAGCTTGGAAATGGCGCCGACTTTCTTTTCCAGCAAATCCCATTTGCTGACCGCCAGCACCAGCGCGCGGCCTTCCTGCTCCACCAGATCGGCGATGCGCTGATCCTGTTCCTCGAAGGCATGCTCGACGTCGATCAAAACCACCACCACCTCGGCGAAGCGCACAGCATTGAGCGCGTCGGCCACCGACAGCTTCTCCAGCTTTTCGGCGACGCGCGCGCGGCGGCGCAGGCCGGCGGTGTCGTAGAGGCGGAATTGGCGGTCCTGCCAGGCCAGATCGACCGCGATGGCGTCACGGGTGATGCCGGCTTCCGGGCCGGTGAGCAAACGCTCCTCGCCGATCAGCCGATTGATCAGTGTCGACTTGCCGGTGTTGGGCCGGCCGACGATAGCGACGCGGATCGGATGGGTTCCGGCCGCTGCTGCTTCCGCCTGCGCCGGCTGCGCGGTGCGCTCGGGCAGCGCCGCGCGCAGGGCGTCGTAAAGATCGGCCATGCCTTCATTGTGCTCGGCGGAAATCGGAATCGGTTCGCCGAGGCCAAGCGCATAAGATTCGAGCCTGCCCGCTTCGCCGGCCGTTCCTTCCATCTTGTTGGCGATGAGTACGGTCGGCTTGCCGGCCTTGCGCACGACGTCAGCGAAGGCGCGGTCGACCGGCGTCGGGCCGGCGCGCGCGTCGATCATGAAGAAGACCGCATCGGCCTGGGAAATTGCGGTCTCGGTCTGCGTGCGCATGCGGCCAGAGAGGCTTTCGGGCGCGGCTTCGTCGAGGCCGGCGGTGTCGACCGCGGTGAAATGCAGATCGCCGAGCCGCGCCTCGCCTGCGCGGCGGTCGCGCGTCACCCCCGGCCGGTCGTCGACCAGCGCCAGCCGGCGGCCAACCAGCCGGTTGAACAAGGTCGACTTTCCAACATTGGGCCGCCCGACGATGGCAACGGTAAAGATCATCACACCCTGTCATTGCCGGGCAACCGGATCCGGCCTTCGGCCGGGCCGGCTGTAAACTTGACCCGGCAATCCATTTAAATCTCGCGGATGTGTTTGGAGCGCGGGTCATCCTCGGGTCAAGCCCGAGGACAGGCGCCCGCGCATGACAGCTTCGAGGTCAGCGCGAGACGCTGGCCGGCGGCGGCGTCGACGGCCAAGGCGAAGATGATTGCTGTTGCTGGCCGGGCGCCGGCCATGGCGACTGTTGCTGGGCCTCGGGCTGGTTCGGCGGCGCAGGCTGCGCCGGCGCGGCGGCGGTAGCGGCCGGCTTCGGCTTGGGTTTGGGTTTGGGTTTGGGCTTGCGTTTTACCGTTCGCTTAGCCTTCGGCTTAGGCTTTTCAGCAGGCTGAACTGCGGCCGTCTTCTTGTCCGCTGCGTTGGCGGCCGCCTTGTCGTCGGTGCCGCCAGCCGGCTGGGTCGACGCGTTTTCGTTCTGCAGTTGCTGTTGCTGCTGCTCGACATAACTCTTCTGGTATTCCTGCGGAATACCTTGGCTGACGCCGGGTACGCCTTCCGGAAACAGCGGCTTGCGATCGCCCGGCAGCGGCTTTTTATGGCCGAGGCCAAAAACATCGAGCTTGTCCATGTCGAAGTTCTCGCAGCCAGCGAGCGCCGGCGCGAGGGCGACCAGTGCCGCCAGCAGAACGACGCGATGGAGGCGGCGCATGGAGTTCCTCAGCCTTTGCTGCCGCCGGCAATCAACGCCGAGAGCACTTCGGCGCGCGCGCGGGCGCCGGGCGGCGTCTCGGCATCTTGCGTCAACATGTCGATATAATGGCGAGCAGTGGTGGAGTCTTTGTTGTGCCAGGCCGACAGCGCCAGCATTTCGCGCGCGCTGGCGCGGAAGGTGCGGCCGGGCTCGGCGAGCGGATCGAGACGTTTGCGCATTTCGGCAAGCGGCGCGCTGTCCACCAGCAGCACGCCGGCGCGCAAGGCAGCGAGATCCTGCAAAGTCTGGCTGAGCGAAGCGTCGGCGGCGATTTGGTCATAGGCCTTCACGGCATCGGTGGGCTTGGTCTGCGCCAGCTCGGCGGCGGCGCGAAACCGCGCCAGCACGCGATAGCCGGCGGGCGCCTCGGCGGCGATCGCGGCGAAGGCGGTTTCTGCCTCTGCGTGCTTGCCCTGCTCACTGAGCGTCAACGCTGCCTCGAACTTGGCGCCGGCGGCGGCCGCTTGCTTGGCGAGCCACCACTCGTAGCCGCGCCAACCGCCAATGCCGGCAACGATGAGGACCGCGAGCGCAATGAGGTAGATGCTGTAGCGGTCCCACAGCTTCTGCAGCCGTTCGCGGCGTACTTCCTCGTCTACTTCGTGAAAAATATCGGCCAAGAACGGCTCCCACGCCCGCCTGATAGCCCCGCCCGGGCCGATGGCGGCGTAACCCAACGATGTGGCGGAGGCAAGGCAAAGCTCGCCCGCCAATCGTTAACAATCAGAGACTTAAGGCTTTTTCGCCTTCATCGGGTAGACGTGCTCGGGGCCCGGGAAGGCGCGCGCGCGCACCTCGGCCGCATAGCCGGCGATGGCCTTTTCGATGCCGGGGCCGAGGTCGCCGAAGCGTTTGACGAATTTCGGCACCCGCGGCGAGAGGCCCAGCATGTCCTCCATCACCAAGACTTGCCCGTCGCATGCCACGCTCGCGCCGATGCCGATGGTGGGGACCGCTACCGCTTCGGTGATCTTGCGCGCCAACGGCTCGGCCACCGCCTCGATCACCATGGAAAAGGCGCCGGCCTGCGCCACCGCCATGGCATCCTGTTCGAAGCGCGCCCAGTCGGCCTCCTCGCGCCCCTGCGCGCGGAAAGAGCCGATCACGTTGATCGCCTGCGGCGTCAGCCCGACATGCGCCATTACCGGCACGCCGCGCTCGACCAGAAAGCGAACCGTCTCGGCCATGCGGGTGCCGCCTTCCACCTTGATGGCGCCGCAGCCGGTCTCCTTGAGCACGCGCGCAGAACTCATGAACGCCTGCTCCTTGGAGGCCTCGTAGGAGCCGAACGGCATATCGACGACCACCAAGGCGCGCTTGGAGCCGCGCATCACGGCGCGGCCTTGCAGGATCATCATGTCGAGGGTGACCGGCAAGGTGGTCTCCAGCCCGTGCATCACCATGCCGAGCGAGTCGCCGACCAGGATCACGTCGCAATGCTTGTCGGCGATGGCCGCGGTGTGGGCGTGATAGGAGGTGAGGCAGACGATCGGCTCGCCGTTTTTGCGCGCGCGGATGTCGGGCGCGGTGAGCCGCCTAATTTCGTTTTGCACGGACATCGAACTACCTTCCAAACACCGGGACGCCGATGGCGTAAGGATGGAAATAATAGCCGAGCAGAAGATAGACGACGATGCCGATAACCACGACGATGGCGTCATTGCTCCAGCCGGCAGGCGCGGTGACGGCGCCAAGGTCGCCGCGCCGCTTGGCGGCGACACGGGCATAGACGCCCCAGGCCAGGAACGAACCGAACAGCAGCATCGAGCCGAGATCGCCGTTGGAAAGCAGATGGGCGAAAGCCCAGGTCTTGATGCTGGCCAGCATCGGATGACCGGCCTTGGCCTTGATATGACTCGGCACGAAAGCGGCAGTGAACAGGATCACCGCGATCAGCATGAGGCCGACGGTGATGTGCCGCATAAAGACGGGCGGCGTCCAAATCTGCACCCACTCATGCGCGCGGTATGCGCCATAGCCCCAGACGATGAGCGCAAGCCCGATCAGCGAGACGACGGAGAACAGCCCGCGATAACCGCCCTGCCCCAATCGCGCGATCAGGCTGGCGCGATGCTCGCGGAACGTCACGAAGACGTGGGCGCCGAGCATGACGACCAGCCCGATGATGAGGATCAGCAAGCCCATTGGATACTCCCGGCAGGCGGCGCAGTAGAGGGGATGCGCCGTCGTTAGGCAAGAGCGGTTCTATGCCGCAACGGCATCCTTGTTCTTCACGTCCTTGATATCCGTGAAAACGATGCCGGGAGCGCGCTCAGCCGTGTAATCGAGGATGAACTGGTTGCGCGCCATGAACACGCGGTCGCCGTCGAGGTCCTCGGCGACGCTGGAATAATTGGCCTGCACGAAGTCGTCGAGTTTTTTCGCTTCGTCGCAGGCAACCCAACGCGCGAGTTGGAATTCCGGGGTCTCGAAGCCGATGTCGAGGCCGTATTCGTCGGCGAGCCGCATCTTTAGCACGTCGAGTTGCAAGGGGCCGACCACGCCGACCAGCGCGGGCGCGCCGTCGAGTGGGCGGAACACCTGCACCACGCCCTCCTCCGCCATCTGCTGCAGCGCCTCTTTCAGCTTCTTTGCCTTCATCGGGTCGCCGAGCTTGACGCGGCGCAGGATTTCCGGCGCAAAATTTGGCACGCCGAGAAAGGAAATGTCCTCGCCCTCGGTCAACGTGTCGCCGATGCGCAGCGTGCCGTGGTTGGGGATGCCGACCACGTCGCCGGCGAAAGCCTCGTCGGCCAGCGCGCGGTCCTGCGCAAAGAAAAATTGCGGCGCCGACAACGTGATCGGCTTTCCGGTGCGTGCGAGCCTGGCCTTCATGCCGCGCCTGAGCTTGCCGGAGCACAGGCGCGCGAAGGCGATACGGTCGCGGTGATTGGGATCCATGTTGGCCTGGATCTTGAACACGAAGGCGGTCATCGCGTTCTCGTGGGCATCGACCTTGCGCGTATTGGCGTTTTGCGCGCGCGGCGGCGGCGCGAAGGCGGCGAGTGCGTCGAGCAGGTCCTTGACGCCGAAATTCTTCAACGCTGAGCCGAAGAACACCGGCGTGAGATGGCCCTCGCGAAAGGATTTGAAATCGAAGCGGCGGCAGGCGTCCTTCACCAGCGCCAGCTCTTCCGCGATGGTCTTGGCATCAAGCATGAGATTTTTTGTGGCCAACGCAGCAAGATCGAGCGGCTGGCGCTCCACCGTCTTGCCGTCCTCGCCGACCAGGCGCATCTCGCCGCTGGCGAGATCATAGGTGCCGGCGAAATCGCGGCCTCTGCCGATCGGCCAGGTCATCGGCGCGGTGTCGAGCGCCAGCGTCTTCTCGATCTCGTCGAGCAGTTCGAACGGATCGCGGCTCTCACGGTCCATCTTGTTGATGAAAGTCACAATCGGAATATCGCGCAGCCGGCAGACCTCGAACAGCTTGCGGGTGCGCGCCTCGATGCCTTTGGCGGCGTCGATCACCATGACAGCGCTGTCGACCGCGGTGAGCGTGCGGTAGGTATCCTCCGAGAAGTCTTCGTGGCCGGGCGTGTCGAGCAAATTGAACACGCGGTCGTCGTAGTCGAAGGTCATCACCGAGGTGACCACCGAGATGCCGCGCTCGCGCTCGATCGCCATCCAGTCCGAGCGGGTGGCACGGCGGTCGCGCTTGGCCTTGACCTGGCCGGCGAGATTGATGGCGCCGCCGAACAGCAGCAGCTTCTCGGTCAGCGTGGTCTTACCGGCATCCGGGTGGGAAATGATCGCAAACGTGCGCCGCCGCTCCACCTCGGCGGCGAGCGGCGTTTGCGGGATGGAATCAGCGGCTGCGAGCGGCCTGTTCATGCGCCGCATGTGGCAGGGAAAGGCTGCTGGATCAAGGGGCGGCAGGCGCCATCACAATCCCGCGAGGCGGCGACCGGCGACGCCGCAGAGCCCCATTCCGGGGTTATCACCCTCGATCGGACGGTGATGGCATGGGCCTGCGCACGACGGCGATCCTGTTGCTTTTCGGCACCCTGACGGCGGCCGCGGCCGCCGCCGCGGAGACGCCGGTGGTCACCGTTGCGGCCGCCGCCGCCGACACGGTCGAAATCCGCGCCAGCATCGAGATCGCGGCGCCGCGCGCCAAGGTTTGGGCCGTCATGACCGACTGCACGCGCGCGACCGATTTCATCCCGGGCCTGCAAATCTGCCGCGTGCTCGAGCGCGATCCGACCGGGCGCTGGGACATTCGCGAGCACCGCATTTCCTGGATGTGGTTCTTGCCCGACGTGAAAAGCGTGTTCCGCTCCGACTACGAGCCGCCCAAGCGCCTGCGCTTTCAGCGCATCGGTGGCACGCTGAAACGCTCGGACGGCGTATGGCGGCTCGACGCCATCGCCGGCCGGCAAGCCACGCGCGTGTCCTACGAAGCGACGCTAGCGGCCGACATTCCGGCACCGCAGTTCATGGTAGAAGCGGCGCTCAAGCGCGACATCGCCACCGTGCTGCGGCGGCTGCGAGAGCAATGCATGAAAGGCGACGCACCGTAGTCGCGCGTCCGGCACCATTCGACTTTAGAAAAATTATTGGCCTGCCCCTATCCGGATACCCCCTACGTAAATCTCCGGAGCCAAACAGGCGGTCTTTTCATCATCGCCGCAAGCAAACCGAAAGCTTTGCATTTTAGCAATGTGCGCGATGGCCGCGGCTTGCGCCCGGCCGAGCGGTACGAGGCCACCCATGTTGCGTTTCATCGTCAATTGCATATTTGCCGCGGTGCTCGCGCTACCGACTGTGGCAACGGCAGAGCCGATCAAGCTCAAGTTGGCGTTCTTCACCTCCGATCGAACGCATCTCTATCGCGCCGCAGTCAAACAGTTCATCGACGCCGTGAACGCGGATGGCAAGGGCAAGGTCGAGATCGAGGTCCATCTCAGCGGTTCACTCGGCCAATATCCGACACCGCAATCACAGCTCCTGCGCGACGGAACCGCCGACATCGCCTACATCGTCCAGCCCTATGAACGCACGGAATTCCCCGACAGCGCCGTCGTCGAACTTCCCGGTTTGTACAAGGACGGACGCGAGTGCACGCTTGTCTTCTCTCATCTCGTTGCGGCCGGTCTCATGCGCGGCTTCAACAAATATTTTGTGATCGGGGCATTCGCCAGCGAACCCGAAAGCATTCATCTCCGCCCACCCGTTGCCTCGCTTGCAGACCTTAAAAGTAAACGGATTCGCGCCAACAACGACACAGAAATCGCGATTCTCAAGAAGTTCGGCGCCATCCCAGCCTTTGTCCCCATCAATGAAACGGCGCTCGCCATCAGCAGCGACAAAATCGACGGCGCCACCGTGCCGCCAGTTCCTATGATCGAGTTCGGCATCGGCCGGGTGGCGCCGCACCATTATATGCTTGGGACCAGCTGCGTGCCGTTGTCATTGCTCATGACCAAGAAACGGCTCAACAGCCTGCCCGGCGACGTCCAAGCCATCATCCGTAAGTACAGCGGCACGTGGCTCCTGGAAAACTATAATCGAATCAACGAAACGTCGACTGCGTTGATTATGACTCAATTAGAATCAGATTCCCGTAGAACCGTTGTGTACCCATCGAAAGCGGATTTGAAAACAGCGGACATCGTCTTCAAATCCATTGTCGATTCCTATTCGGCGGAAAACGCCCACAACGCAGCACTTGTTAATACCGCCCGCACGGTAGTTGCGAAGATACGTGGCGGCGAGTGAACTAGTCATGGCTTTTCTCGCAGACATATCGTTCCGCCGCGCCTTGGGCCTTCTCGTGCTGGCGCTTGGCATTCTGCTTGGCGGAACGTGGCTGACTGCAAAGGTCCTCACCGACCATCTCCTGAACAGCGATGCCGAGGAGGTCGCGTTCGAATGGGCCGGCTACCTTGCGGGCAACGTCCCCGACCTTGCGCAGATCGCTTCCGGTGAACAACCTTCAACCGCAAGCATGGCTTTTTTTCAAGCGACCCGCAAAGCCGGCCAAGTTTACCGTTATGTGATCTTCAACAAGGAAGGTTATTCTCAGCTGGTCTCCGATCGCACGCGTATTGCGCTGGTCGATATCTCGGAATTCAGCGCGCAAGCAGCCCTTGCCGCCAAATCCAGAGAGCCTGTCATCGACGTAAACCGCGGCAGCGATAGCACCCAGCCAACGTATTTCGCCGAAGCTTTCGTGCCCGTCATCATCAACGGTCAAGCAGTCGCCACCGTTGCCGCCTTTGTCGATCAAACGGCGCAGCGCAACCACTTCTACTACGATTTCCTGCTGGCGTCGGTCGCGCTGTGTGCCTTGACTGGGCTTTCCTTCGGCTTGCCAGCCATCGCCTGGTACCGGCGCACACGCGAGAAGCAGCAGGCCGATCGCCGCATCCATTTCCTCGCCCTCCATGACATGTTGACGGGTCTGGCCAATCGTGCACGCCTGATCGAACGGCTGGACGCCGCGCTCGCGGTCCTGCCGTCGACCGGCGGCATGATCGCGGTGCATTTCATCGATATCGATCATTTCAAGCAGGTCAACGACACGCTCGGCCATGACGGTGGCGATTTCCTGCTCAGTACAATCGGCAAGCGGCTGAACGCGATGACGCGGATCGAGGATATGGTAGCGCGGCTCGGCGGCGACGAATTCGTCGTCGTGCAAACTGGGCTGGCCGACAAGATGGAGGCCGAAGCTTTCGCGCAGCGCATCGGGTCGGTCCTGAGCGTACCTATGCACTACAAAGAGCAGGAAATCTGCCCGAGCTATACGATCGGCGTCGCGCTCGCGCCGGTCGATGGAGCCACGCCCGAGCGCCTGCTCAAATGCGCGGATCTCGCGCTCTACAGTGGCAAAACCGCCGGCCGTGATTGCATCCACTTTTTCGCGCCGGAAATGGACGAAGCATTGCAAAAACGCATCGCGCTCGAAAAGATCGTCCGCGACGCGGTCGCGCGCGACAGCTTCACCCTGAACTACCAGCCAGTATTCGAAATGGGCGGCAAACACCTGGTCGGCTTCGAGGCGCTGGCGCGGCTGCCGGCGCCGGACGGCACCATAATTCCGCCCGCGACATTCATTCCGGTCGCCGAGGAAATGCGGCTGATCGACAAGCTGGGCGCCTGGGTACTGCAGGAGGCCTGCCACACGGCAACCTCTTGGCCTGAGAATCTGACAGTGGCGGTGAACCTGTCGCCGGCGCAGTTCGAATCCGGCAGCATTCAGGACGCGGTCGCCGCAGCTCTGAAGGATTCCGGCCTCAAGCCGCACCGGCTCGAGCTGGAAATCACCGAGACGCTGCTGCTCGGCAACACAGAGGCCACCATGGCCACGCTCAAGAGACTCAAGGATATGGGCGTGTCGATCGTCATGGACGACTTCGGCACCGGCTATTCGAGTCTGAGCTATCTCTGGAAGTTCCCGTTCGACAAGATCAAGATCGACCGCAGCTTCATGGAGAGTTTCGAAAAATCAGGCCGCGACGTGGAGACGGTGGTCAAGACCATCATCGCGCTCGGGCGCGAGATGAATATGCGGGTGACGGTCGAAGGCGTAGAGACCCCGCAGCAGGTCGACTTTCTCTACGGCGCCGACGCCGATCAGGTGCAAGGCTTCTATTTCGGCAAGCCGGTGCCTGCCTCCGAAATCAGTGCTGACATCCTCAAGAATTTCCGCAAGACACTTGCCGGCGAGCCGGTAGAAACCAAGTTGCGGGTGGTCAAGGGCGCAGCGAAAGGCTAATCCAAAGAGGTCGAGGCAAACTCCGTTCATTCCCGCGAAAGCGGGAATCCAGGAGGAAAGCCCCCTTCAATTGCAGCCCTGGGTCCCCGCTTTCGCGGGGACGAGCGATTCAACGCATTCGCTCAGCCACGCTTGTCGATAGCCTCACCGTATTGCTCCGCCTTGAAGCCGACCAGCACTTTGCCGCCGCCAAGCTCGAGCACCGGCCGCTTGATCATGGACGGCTGCTTAAGCATCAGCGCGATGGCTTTCTTTTCGGTGAGGCCGCCCTTGTCCTTGTCGGGCAGTTTGCGGAAGGTGGTGCCGGCGCGGTTGAGGAGCGTTTCCCAGCCGGCTTTCTTGGCCCAGCTTTCCAACCTCGCGCGTTCGATGCCGGCACTCTTGTAGTCGTGAAACGCGTAATCGACGCCGCGCTTGTCGAGCCAGGCGCGCGCCTTCTTCATGGTGTCGCAGTTCTTGATGCCGTAGATGGTGATGGGCATGGCGCCGTCCTCAGTTTGAAAACCACGTGGCCATGCCCGCATTCCACAGCATCGCTAGGCCCGAAGCCAGCATCAAGCCATCCATCACATAGCGAAACACCTGCGCGTCGAATCGCACCACAAAGGGCTTGGCAATGAACGCGCCAGCCAGCAGCGATGATCCGGCGACCAATCCCTTCAATACGATGTCCCTCGGCAAGGCGCCGAAATGCTGGAAAGTCACAGCCTTGCTTGCGAACACGGCGAGCGAACCAGCCGCTTCGGTGGCCAGAAACGCGCCCTTGACCAGCCCATAGGCGATAAACACCGGAACGCTGATCGGCCCAGTGGAAGCGACAATACCGGTGATGTAGCCGATCACGGCCCCAGCGATCGCGAGATGCCACAGCGCTAGAGTCAAATTTCGCGCGGCCAGCCAATGCCGGAGTGGAATCATCAGGATCAGGAACAGGCCGATGCAGATATCCACGATACGCGGCGGCAGTATCAGCAAGGTCCGCGCTCCCAAGCCGGCGGCCGGAATGCCGGTAGCCGCATAGGCCGCGCAGGCCCGCCAATCGACTTCGCGCCACCAAGCGATAATGCGCGAAACGTTCGCCATGATGGCGGCGATCGCCATAATCGGGACCGCTTGCTTGGGCCCATATTCATAGACCAGCACCGGCACCAGCATGATCGACGAACCGGTGCCGATGATGCCGCTAATGGTGCCGGCAGCAAGACCGACCGTCAGGACGAAGACCACATCCAAGACCGCGCCCCTTGGCCAGTGTGTTTTAAATCTGTCGAGCTAGTTTTGCGCCGTGCAGCCGCGCCTACTCCCACTCAATCGTTCCCGGCGGCTTCGAGGTCACGTCATACACAACCCGGTTGACGCCCTTGACCTCGTTAATGATGCGGGTGGCGACCATCGCCAAGAACTTCATATCGAACTGATAGAAGTCGGCGGTCATGCCGTCGGTCGAGGTCACCGCGCGCAGGCCGACGACGTATTCGTAGGTGCGCTGGTCGCCCATGACGCCGACCGTTTTCACCGGCAATAAAACGGCAAAGGCCTGCCAGATGTCGTCGTAGAGGCCGGTGCGGCGGATCTCCTCGATGAAGATCTCGTCGGCGAAGCGCAGGATGTCGAGCTTGTCGCGCGTGACCGGCCCCGGGCAGCGGATGGCGAGACCCGGTCCGGGGAACGGGTGGCGGCCGACGAAGGCTTCCGGCAGGCCAAGCTCGCGGCCGAGCGCGCGCACCTCGTCCTTGAACAATTCGCGCAACGGCTCGACCAGCTTCATGTGCATGCGCTCGGGCAGTCCGCCGACGTTGTGGTGCGACTTGATAGTCACCGACGGCCCGCCGATGACGGAGACGCTCTCGATCACGTCCGGATAGAGCGTGCCTTGCGCGAGGAATTCGGCGCCGCCGATCTTCTTCGCCTCCATGTCGAACACGTCGATGAACAATCTGCCGATGATCTTGCGCTTCATCTCGGGCTCTTCGATGCCGTCGAGCGCCTTGAGAAAAGTGTCGGCGACGTCCACATGCACGAGCGGAATATTGTAGCTGTCGCGGAACAGCGTCACCACTTTCTGCGCCTCGCCCAGCCGCAGCAGGCCGTGGTCGACGAACACGCAGGTGAGCTGGTCGCCGATCGCTTCATGGATCAAAACGGCCGCGACCGCGCTATCGACGCCACCGGACAACCCGCAAATCACGCGCGCGCGGCCGACCTGATCGCGGATTTTCTCGATCGCCTCTTCCTTGAAGGCGCGCATGGTCCAGTCGCCCTTGCAGCCAGCGATCTTGCGCACGAAATTGCGCAAGAGCGCTGCGCCATGCGGCGTGTGCACCACTTCGAGATGGAACTGGGTGGCGTAGAACTTGCGCGCGTCGTCGCCGATCATGGCGATCGGCGCATTGGACGACGTACCGAGTACTTTGAAGCCTTCCGGCAGCACGGTGACGCGGTCGCCGTGGCTCATCCACACCGGATATTTCTCGCCCTTGCGCCAAACGCCCTCGAGCAGCGGGCTGTCGGCGGCCACTTCCACTTCGGCGCGGCCGAACTCGCGGTGATGGCCGCCCTCGACCTGGCCACCAAGTTGGGCCGCCATCGCCTGCTCGCCGTAACAAATGCCCAGGATCGGCACGCCGGCGTCATAGATCGCCTTGGGCGCGAGCGGGGCATCCTTGTCGAGCACGGAAGCGGGGCCGCCGGAGAGGATCACTGCCTTCGGCCGCATCTCCCGGAAGGCGGCCTCCGCCTTCTGGTACGGCACGATCTCGCAATAGACCTTCTCCTCCCGCACCCGGCGCGCGATCAGCTGGGTAACCTGAGAACCGAAATCGACGATGAGAACCTTGTCGTGCATGGACGGCCGTTCCGCGAACGGCTCTGGAATCGGACCCGTTCGAGGCGGCTTTGTGGGATTGAGTGCGCTTTGGGTCAAGGCTGCGTCAGGTTCCAGTTAACTACGCCAAATTTTGACCTATTCAGATAACCCTCCCTTAGCCCCGGCGTGAGAGTTAAGGGGAGAAAAAACTCGCCATTTCCACACGTTTGGGGATCTTGTGGCCTACCACGCCGATCATGTGACGCTTTCCGCGCCAAGCCGGGCCGGCGACGACCGCCGGTCCGCGCTGTTCCGCGAGAGCTTCGCCGACATGGCCGAGCGCTGGACGCTGGGGCTCGCCTGGGCGGCACTGCCGTCGCGCATTGCCGGCATACCGAACCTGGTCAGGCTCTGCGCGCGAGAATTTCTGGCGCCGGACTTCGCCTTGCCCGATCCCGAGCGCGCGCTCGATCAGCCGCCGGGACTGGCCGGCATCGTGCACGATTTCACGATGCCGACTTTGCTCGCCGCCTACCGGCGCGGGCTCTACCCGTTCGCACATGTGGGACCGCTGAAATGGTGGTCGCCGCCGCGGCGCTCGCTGCTGTTCTTCGAGGAATTGCACATCGCCAAGCGCCTGCGCCGGCAGATGCGTCAAGACCACTACACGGTCACCTTTGACCGCGATTTCGAACGCGTCATCAGCGGCTGCGCCGCTCACCGCGCCGGCCGCTGGCATCTTACCTGGATCACGCCGAAGATCATGCACGCCTATGCCGAGCTGTTCGACGCCGGCCACGCGCATAGCTTCGAGGTGTGGAATGAGCGCGGCGAGCTCGCCGGCGGCGGCTACGGCGTCGCGGTGGACAACGCCTTCGTCACCGAGTCGCAGTTCTCGCGCGAGCCCAACACGTCGAAGATCGGCTTCACCGTGCTCAACTGGCATCTGGCGCGCTGGGGCTTTACCTTCAACGACGGCAAGCTGATGACGCCGACCTGCAAGGACATGGGTTTTCGCGAGTTGCCGCGCCGGGAGTTTCTCGCGCGACTCGGCAAAGCCGAGCGTCAGGCGGGTAAGAGCGGGCGCTGGCAGGTCGAGGTGGATCTGGCGACGGTGGCGGACTGGAAGCCGGGAATCCCAACCGTCAGCCTAGTGCCCGACTACACGGCCCAGCAGCGGGATATGTGCGATCAGTCCGGAAAATCCTGAATGCCGCTCAGCCGGCGCAGCATCGGCTGGCTTCGGCAGTGACGCGGCTTCGGGGATCGGCGCTGGCGGTATCGGATGCTCGGCATCTGCCGGCGGCGCAGACACGGTGGCGACTGAGGCTGCGGGCGGCAAGGCCGGCGCGGGTGCCGCCAGCGGCAAATCCGGTGCGCGCGTAGCGCGCGGGATGCGGATTTGCGGCGCGATCGGACGCGCAGCCGTTGGAGCCACAGCAGGAGCCTCGGCAGCTTCGGCGCGTGTCATTGGCGCATGGATCAAGGCCCGGCGCACCGCCGCCAGCCAATTGACATCGGAAGCTGCGGCGTCGCGCCGGACCGGCCTGGCGGCCGCAACGGTCGGCGGGGCTTTAGGCAGCGCCACAAGTTTCGTCGCTTCGTGCTGCTGCCGCGCGGGCGCGCCCGCCATCTGCCGCGGCGGCGCGGCGGCCCCCGCAGTAGCCGTCGGTGCCGTCGACTTGCCGCTGGCGAGCAGCGTCTTGAAAGCCGCGACCGCGTCGGGATCGACCGCGCCGCAGGAACCCCCGAACTCGACGACGTCGCGGCGCACCAGCATGCGCAGGGTGGACGCGTCGGCGCTCTTGTCGAGCATCGAGATGATGTTGGCGCGCAGGCTCTGGCATCTCGCCTCGGGGGAGAAATTGGCGTGATAGATCGAATAGCCGCTCGCAAGACCCACGGGGATCGCCAGCACGGAGCCGATCATCTGCAGCGCCGTCATGAAGCGGGTGGCGTGCGGGGCGTGGGCGGCGTGGTAACCCGAGATATGTGGGATCTCGTGCGCCCCGGAATAGAGCGGGGGATCGCGCCTTGCCACCAACATCGGGAAAGACCTCGGCTGAAGAAACCTGGTTCCCTTAGACACGAAATCATCGCGGAGAATTTGAGCCGGGATTGGGGCGCAATCGCGGTTTTCACGTAAAGATTCGATTACCGGCGCCGGAGCAGCGCGACGAAAAAGCCGTCTGTGTCGGTCGTGCGCGGGGTCATCGTTATGCCTTCGTCGGAGAGGCGGGCGGCTTTGGCGAACAAGAAAGCGCGCTCGCCCAGCGCCTCGGCGACTTGCGCTGACGGCTGCACCGAGAAGGCGGCGTGGCGGCCAAGGAACGCGCGCACCTGCGCAGCGTTCTCCTCCTCCAGCACCGAGCAGGTAACGTAAGCAATGCGGCCGCCGGTTTTGAGCAGCGGCACGGCACGGTCGAGCACCTCGGCCTGTTCTTTCACGCGCTGCTCAAGTGCGCCGGGCCGCATGCGCCATTTGGCGTCCGGATTGCGGCGCCAGGCGCCGGTGCCGGTGCAGGGCGCGTCGATCAGCACCAGGTCGACGCGGCCGGCAAGATCGTCGAGCTCGCCGCCGACCGATTTAGGCGTGCGCACCTGGACATTGCGCGCCCCGGAGCGCTTGAGCCGCGCGTGGATCGGCGCCAGACGCCGCTTGTCGTCGTCGGTGGCATAGAGCTGGCCCTTGTTCTGCATCATCGCGGCCAGCGCCAGGGTCTTGCCTCCCGCCCCGGCACAGAGATCGACCACCTGCTCGCCGGGCGTGGCGCCGGCAAAAAGCGCGGCGAGCTGCGAGCCTTCGTCCTGCACCTCGATCATGCCCTTGAGAAACGCCGGCTCGGCATGGATCGCCGGGCTCTTGGCGTGGGCCGACAAGCGGATGCGCAGGCCGCAAGGGCTCCAGCGCGTAGGCTCAGGGTTCAGGCCCGAGAGCATCGCCGCAGCCTTGTCGCGCTCGGCCTTCAATGTGTTGACGCGCAGGTCGAGCGGCGCGCGCGAGCTAAGCGCCGCCCCCTCCTCCGCACGCGCGTCACCGAAGGCGCGCATGAAATGTGGCTCAAGCCATTCCGGATAATCGCCGGCGACCCGCGGCGGCGCACCGGCGAGATTGGTGGAGTCGAGCTCGTGGTGCTCCTCCTCGCTCAGCGCTGCGGGCGCATAGCGCGAACCATCGGCCAGCTTACTAATCGCATCGGTATCGAGCCCGCGCTCGCGCTTGAGCATGCCGAGCAGGATCGCGCGCGGGGTCTCGGCGCCCATGATCCAGGCGCTCGACGAACGCCGCCGTAGCGCGTCATAAACGAGGCCGGCAATGGCCGCGCGGTCGCCGGAGCCGGCAAAGCGGTGTGCCATACCCCAGCTCTTGAGCGCATCGGCGGCTGGCCGGCGCTCGCTCTCGATGGCGGTGAATACCTCGATGGCAGCCGCAAGACGCGCGCCCGGAGTCATGGCAGGCCGCGCCAGAGCGGCAGCCCGAGCGTCAGCGCGACTTCGACGAACAGCGGCAGCAGGACGATCGGGATGGTCATGACGGCTTCCAAATAAACAGATGAGCCGCCGGCGTGGCTTACGTCCGCCCCGGATAATTCGGACTCTCGCGCGTGATGGTCACGTCGTGCACGTGGCTTTCGCGCAAGCCCGCCCCCGAGATGCGCAGGAATTCCGCCTTCGCGTGGAATTCCTCCACCGTCTTGGCGCCGACATAGCCCATGGCGGCGCGCAGGCCCCCGCTCAACTGATGCAGCACGTTTGCGACCGGGCCCTTGTAGCCGACTTGGCCCTCGACGCCTTCCGGCACCAGCTTGAGCGCGTCCTTGATATCCTGCTGGAAATAACGGTCGGCCGAGCCGCGCGCCATGGCGGCGACCGAGCCCATGCCGCGATAGCTCTTGTAGGAGCGGCCCTGATAAAGGAATACCTCGCCCGGCGTCTCGTCGGTGCCAGCGAGCAATGAGCCGACCATGGCGCAGTCGGCGCCGGCGGCCAGCGCCTTGGCGAGATCGCCGGAATATTTGATGCCGCCGTCGGCGATCACCGGGATACCGCTCGCCTTGGCGGCTTCGACGCTGTCCATGATGGCGGTAAGCTGCGGCACGCCAACGCCTGCCACCACGCGCGTGGTGCAGATCGAGCCCGGCCCGATGCCGACCTTGACGGCGTCGGCGCCGCAATCGATCAGCGCCTTGGCGCCCTCCACGGTCGCAACATTGCCGGCCACCACCTGTACCGCGTTCGACAGCCGTTTGATACGCACGACGGCGTCGAGCACGTAGCGCGAATGACCGTGCGCGGTATCAACCACCACCAGGTCGACGCCGGCGGCGATCAGCGCCTCGGTGCGCGCAAAGCCCTTGTCGCCGACGGTGGTGGCGGCGGCGACGCGCAGGCGCCCCTGCTCGTCCTTGCAGGCATTCGGGTTGGCGACCGCCTTCTCGATGTCCTTCACAGTGATGAGGCCGACGCAGCGATACTGATCGTCCACCACCAACAGCTTCTCGATGCGGTGCTGGTGCAGCAGGCGTTTGGCCTCGTCCTGGCTGACGCCTTCGCGCACGGTGACGAGTTTGTCTTTCGTCATCAGCTCCGCCACCGGCTGGCGCGGATCGTCGGCAAAACGCACGTCGCGATTGGTGAGAATGCCGACCAGCTTGCCGGCCTTGCCGTTGCCGCCGCCTTCCACCACCGGCACACCAGAAATGTGATTCTCTTCCATCAGGTCGAGCGCCTCTTGCAGCGTGGCGCGCGGCTCGATGGTAAGCGGGTTCACCACCATGCCGGATTCGAATTTTTTCACCTGCCGAACCTGGGCAGCCTGCGCCTCCGGCTCCAAGTTGCGATGGACGACGCCGATGCCGCCGGCCTGCGCCATGGCGATGGCCATTTGCACCTCGGTCACGGTGTCCATGGCGGAGGCGAGAATCGGGATATTGAGCGGGATCGAGCGGGTAACGCGGGAGCGGATATCGACGTCGGCGGGCAGCACCTCCGACAGGCCGGGCTTAATCAGCACGTCGTCGAAAGTGAGCGCTTCGCGCGGACTTTTGTTGTTTTTCGGTGCCATCGCCAACTCCGTCTCACCCGAAAAGGAGATCGAGACCGGTGCCGCAGGCTTATAAAACGCCTGTCGCGAGGGTTCCTCGCCCGACTTCACGGCCCGCTTTTGGGTTGGCGTGGGTCCCTAGCACGGGTTGATGTCGATTCCTAGGGCAATCGCGGATGCCTGTTATGAATCCCGGCACCCGCCATGGCCTTCCTTCCGCCGCCGGTTTGCTGTTGAAGATGCATCGCAATGCCGCTCCCGCCGGGATCCCCATCACATGCGCGCTGACCGCATCGTGCCGCTGATCATCGCGGTCGCCCTGTTCATGGAACACATGGACTCCACGGTGATCGCCACCTCCCTGCCGGCGATCGCGGTCGATATCGGCGTCAATCCGCTGGCGCTCAAGCTCGCCATCACTTCCTATCTGTTGTCGCTGGCGATCTTCATCCCAGCGAGCGGCTGGTCGGCCGACCGTTTCGGCGCCCGCACCGTGTTCCGCGCGGCGATTGCGGTGTTCGTCATCGGCTCGATCGGCTGCGCGCTGTCGAGTTCGCTCACCGGTTTCGTCATCGCGCGCATCGTGCAGGGCATGGGCGGCGCCATGATGACCCCGGTCGGCCGCCTAATTCTGGTGCGCAGCATCCCTAAACGGGAATTGGTCAATGCCATGGCCTGGGTGACGGTGCCGGCGCTGGTCGGGCCGGTGCTCGGGCCGCCGGTCGGCGGTTTCATCACCACCTATGCCAGCTGGCACTGGATCTTCATCATCAACGTGCCGATCGGCCTTATCGGCATCGTGCTCGCCACCCGCTACATCGAGGACCTGCGGGCGGAAAAGCACGAGCGCTTCGACGTCACCGGCATGGCACTGGCCGGTCTCGGCATCGCCGGAATTGCTTTCGGCCTGTCGGTGCTGGGGCTCAATTTCCTGCCATGGAGTGTGGTGGTGGCGCTGGTCGCGGGCGGCGCAATTTTCATGACCGCCTATCTCGTGCATGCGCGCCGGACGCCGGTGCCGGCGCTCGATCTCACACTATTCCGCCAGCGGACGTTTCGCGCCAGCGTGACGGGTGGATTCATTTTCCGGATCGGCATCGGGGCGCTGCCATTTCTGCTGCCGCTGATGCTGCAAGTCGGCTTCGGCATGTCGCCGTTTCAATCAGGCCTGATCACGTTCGCCTCGGCCATCGGCGCCATGACCATGAAGGTGGCGGCGGCCACCATCCTGCGCCGCTATGGTTTCCGCACCGTCCTCGTCGCCAACGCCGTCATCAGCTCGGCATTTTTGGCGACTTGCGCGGCCTTCACGCAAACCACCCCGGTCGCAGCCATGCTGGCTTTGCTGCTGGTCGGCGGCTTCTTCCGCTCGCTGCAATTCACCTGCATCAACACGCTTGCCTATGCCGAGGTGGAAACCGCCCGGGTGAGCCGGGCCACCTCGTTGGTCAGCGTCGCTCAGCAACTCGCGATCTCGGCCGGCGTAGCGTTCGGGGCGCTGGCGGTGGAGATCACGGTCGCCCTCAGGGGTCATGGCACGTTGGAAGCGAGGGATTTCCCGCCGGCCTTTCTGGCGGTGGCGGTGATTTCGGCGTTGTCGGCGATCATTTTCGCCCGGCTGTCGCCCGATGCCGGTGCGGAACTGGCCGATCGGACCTCGACCCTGACCGAGCCCCCCGATCAGCGGGTCGGCTGAGCACGAAACCCTGTCGCCAACAGATAAAGCTCGGCCGAGTCGGCACGGCTGGCCGGCGGCTTGACGTGCTTCACCTGTTTGAAGTCGCGCTTGAGCGCGGCCAGCAGGGAGGCTTCCGTGCCGCCTTGCAGCACCTTCGTCAGGAAGGCGCCGCCGGGTTTGAGGACTTCACGGGCAAAGTCGGCGGCCGCTTCCACCAGCGCCATGATCTTCAGATGGTCGGTCTTGGCGTGGCCGGTGGCATTAGCCGCCATGTCGGAGAGCACCACGTCGGCGCCGCCGCCGAGCATGGCTTTCAGTTTTTCCGGCGCCAAAGGGTCGAGGAAATCGAGTTGGACGAAATCGACGCCGGTAATCGGCTCCATCGGCAGAGTGTCGATGGCGACCACGCGGCCCTCGCGCGGCGCGCCGACGCGCTTGGCCGCCATCTGGCTCCAGCCGCCGGGCGCGGCGCCGAGATCGATGACGCGCGCGCCCTTCTTCAGGAAGCGCGCCTTGTCGTCGATTTCCGAAAGCTTGAAGGCGGCGCGCGAGCGCAAACCTTCGCGCTTGGCGCGGGCGACGTATGGGTCGTTGAGCTGGCGTTCGAGCCAGCGCCGCGATGACGGCTTGCGGGTCGTGCCGCCTTTGACCCGAACCTTCAACGCGCGCGAACCACCGCCGGATTTTTTGCTCGACTTGCCGCGCACGGTCACGATGCCGCCACCTGCGAGCCGCCGCCCCACACACCATCATCGCGCATCATCTGCACCAGCATGCCTTCGCGTAAGCCCCGGTCGGCAACGCGCAGGCGCGGACAGGGGAAGGCGCGGCGGATCGCTTCCAGGATGGCACAGCCGGCCAGCACCAGATCGGCACGCTCGACGCCGATGCAGGGGCTGGCGACGCGGTCCTGGTAGCTCATGGCCAAAAGCTTCTCGCACACCGCGCTGATCTCCTTCTCGCTCAGCCAGCAGCCGTCCACCCGGTTGCGGTCGTAACGCTTGAGATCGAGATGGACGCCGGCGATCGTGGTCACGGTGCCCGAGGTGCCGAGCATATGGAGGCCGCGCAACGCCTCGCTGCCGTGTTCCTGCGCAAATGGAGCGATGAATTCCGCCACGTCGGCAACCATGGCCTCATAGGTGTCGCGGCTGACGGTGTCTCCGCCATAGCGCTCGGCCAGCGTCACCACCCCGTGCGGCAGCGACATCCAGCCGGCGATTTGCGGCAGTGGCGGCCCGGCTTGGACTTTATGCGAACGGTTGAGCCGCACCAATTCCGAGGAGCCGCCGCCGATATCGAACAGCACGACGCCCTCGGCCTGCGGATCGATCAGCGGCGTGCAGCCGGTGGCGGCGAGCGTTGCCTCGGTCTCGCGGTCGATGACCTCGAGTTCAAGCCCTAAAACTTGTGCGACGTGAGCGCGGAATTCCTCGCCGTTCACGGCGGCGCGGCACGCCTCGGTGGCGATCAGGCGGGCGCGAGTGACGCCCTTGTTCTTCATCTTGTTGCGGCAGATGGCGAGCGCCGCGATGGCGCGCTCGATCGCTGCCTCGCTGATGCGGCCGGAGGTGGAGACGCCCTCGCCGAGCCGGATGATGCGCGAAAAGGCGTCGACCACGCGGAAGCCGTCGCCGTTCGGACGCGCCACCAGCAGGCGGCAATTATTGGTGCCGAGATCGAGTGCGGCATAGGTCGGTCCGCCCCGGTCACTGCCGAGGGCGCCGTTGATCCGCCCGGGCGACCGCCGACCCCACGGGGACCGCGCACGCTGCGCGCGCTCGCCAATGGGATCGAGGCCTGGGTTGTCCCCGGCCTCGCCGCTCATGCGTCTAAGCCTTCCTGCCGCCCCCGGCTGCCTTCCAGCGCTGAGGTTGCAGCAATGTTCCCGATAATCGCGAAAAGTCTAACAGCGGCCATGCGGCAGGCCAAGCCGGCCCCTGCGAAACCTATTCTTGTAGAAGCGGGCTGCCTGCTTTATCTGGGGCATTCCCACGCTCCCACGAACCCAGCAAGCCCCGCATGGACGACAGGACCGCCGAAACCGCGCTTTCACTGACCAAGTTCGGTGTCGGCCAGCCGGTTCGCCGCAGCGAAGATCCGACGCTGGTGCGCGGCCAAGGCCGCTACACCGACGATGTCAGCCGGGCCGGCGAGGCTTATGCCGCGATGGTGCGCAGCCGTGACGCCCACGGCGTCATCCGCTCGATCGACATCGAGGCCGCCAAGACCATGCCGGGCGTGCTCGCGGTCCTGACCGCGGCGGATCTTGCCGGCTATGCCGGGCTCAAATGCACCCTGCCGCTGAAGAATCGCGACGGCTCGCCGATCCATTATGTGCCGCGACCGGCGCTGGCGGGCGACAAAGTGCGCTTCGTCGGCGATCCCGTCGCCTGTGTGATCGCGGAAACCGTCGCGCAAGCCAAGGACGCCGCCGAAGCAGTGGCGCTCGACATCGAGCCGCTCACGCCGGTGCTTAAGCCCGCCGACGCGGTCAAGCCCGGCGCACCGCTGGTGTTCGATCAGATCGCCAACAATATCGCGCTCGACTATCACTATGGCGACGCCGAGAAGGTGGCCGAGGCCTTCGCTAGGGCCAAGCACATCACGCGGCTGGAGACCTCCAACCAGCGCATGATCGTGGCGGCGATCGAGCCACGCGCGGCCATCGCCGAATTCGACGCGGTGGCCGGCAAGTGGACGCTCTATTCTCCGAGCCAGGGCGTACACGGCCTGAAGACGGCACTGATGGATATCCTTGGCGCGCCGGCCGACAAGGTGCGCGTCATCACCGGCCAGGTCGGCGGCTCGTTCGGCATGAAATCCGCGGTCTATCCCGAATATGTTTGCATCTTGCACGGCGCACGCATGCTTGGCCGCCCCGTGAAATGGACCGACGAGCGTTCCGGCAGCTTCGTGTCCGATCAGCACGGGCGCGCGCAGGACATGGTGATCGAGATCGCCTTCAACGAGAACGCGCACATCCTGGCGGTAAGGCTTTCCGGCTTCGGCAACATGGGCGGCTATCTCGCCCAGTTCGGGGCGCTGCTGCCGAGCGGCAACCAGGTCAAGAATATCGCCAGCATGTACCGCACGCCGCTGATCGAGGTGGCGACACGCTGCGTGTTCACCAACACTGGGCATGTCTCGGCCTATCGTGGTGCCGGTCGGCCCGAGGGTAATTACTATGTCGAGCGCGCGCTCGACGTTGCCGCCGCGGAGCTGGGCATTGATCGCATCGAGTTGCGCAAGCGCAACATGATCCGCAAGAGCGACCTGCCGTTCAAGGCCGCCTCCGGCATGACCTATGACTGCGGCGAATTCCTCGGCGTGCTCAAGCAGGCTTTGGCGATGGCCGACTATGCCGGCTTCAAGAAGCGCAAGCGCGAGAGCAAGAAGCGGGGCTTGCTGCGCGGCTTCGGTGTCGGTTGCTATCTCGAAGTCACTGCCGGCGGCGGCAAAGAACTCGGCGCCATTCATTTTGACAAGGACGGCATGGTAACCATCGTTACCGGCACCATGGATTTCGGCATGGGCCATGCGACCACCTATGCGCAGATCCTGACCGACACGCTCGGCATTCCCTTCGACCGCATTCGCATCGTCGAGGGCGACAGCGACCAAATGGTTTACGGCAACGGTTCGGGCGGCTCGCGCTCGGTCATGTTCGCCGGTTCCGCGCTGACCGAATCCTCCAAGATTGTGATCGACCGTGGCAAGCAGATCGCCTCGCATATGCTGGAGGCTTCCCCGAGCGACATCGAGTTCGCGGCCGGCCGTTTCACCATCGCCGGCACCGACCGCTCGATCGGCATTCTGGAACTGTCTGAACGGCTGCGCGGCGGACTGAAGCTGCCCAACGGCGTGCCAAGCTCGCTCGACACCGATCACGTGGGTGAGGTACCGGTGCCGTCGGCCTTCCCCAACGGCTGCCACATCGCCGAGGTCGAGGTCGATCCACAGACCGGCCACGCCCAGGTGGTGCGCTATTGCGCGGTCAACGATCTCGGCACCATCGTCAATCCGCTGCTGGTGGAAGGCCAGATCCAGGGCGGCGTAGTGCAGGGCCTCGGCCAGGCGCTGATGGAGCAGGCTGTCTACGATTCTGACGGGCAATTGGTCACCGGTTCGTTCATGGACTACGCCATGCCGCGCGCGCACGATGCGCCGATGATCGAAGTGGCCAGTCACCCGGTGCCGACCAAGAGCAATCCACTCGGCGCCAAGGGCTGCGGGGAAGCCGGCACGTCCGGCGGCCTGCCGGCGGTCGCCAATGCGGTGATCGACGCGCTGTCCGACTACGGCATCCGGCATCTCGAAATGCCGATGACGCCGGCGCGCATTTGGCAGGCGATCGAGGAGGCCAAGGGCAAGCAATAAGCTTCCCTCGGCGGGAATACCGACGATGAGCCAGGCGAGCGAACTGCTGGGCGTGAAGCCCGCTTCTCATACCCGCGTCGTCGGCGCGGTGAGCGCGGCGCATTTCGTCTCGCACTATTACATCCTGCTGCTGGCGCCGCTGTTGCCCTTCGTGCGCGCGGACTACGGCGTCAGCTACACCGAGATCGGGCTCGCGCTCGCCGCCTTTAACATCGTATCCGCCGTCTTACAGGCGCCCGCCGGATTTCTGGTGGATTGGCTGGGCGCGCGCATCTTGCTGATCGGCGGACTGTTGTTCGGCGCCGGCGCTTTCGTAATTGCCGGCCTCGTCGATTCCTACTGGGTGCTGGTGGCCATGTTCGCGCTCGCTGGGCTCGGCAACGCGATCTACCACCCGGCCGACTACGCGCTGCTCTCGCAATACGTGCCGTCCGAACGCATCGGCCAGGCATTCTCGGTCCATACCTTCGCCGGCCTGCTTGGCTCGGCAGTGGCGCCACCAACGCTGCTGATGATGCAAAGCATATGGGGCTGGCGCGGCGCTTTCATCGGCGCCGGTATTCTGGGATTCGCCGTAGCGGCGACACTGGTGGTGATCCGCGACAATGCCGAGGAAGCCCCGACAGCCGAAACGCCGCGCGCCAAATCGGACGGTGGCGCGGCCGGCTGGCGGCTGCTGATGTCGCCGGCAATCCTGCTCAATCTGGTGTTCTTTGTGCTGCTCGCGATGTTAAGCGGCGGGCTCTATAACTATTCCGTGGTGGCGTTTGGGGCGCTGTACGGCACACCCGTCGCTACCGCAAACGCGGCGCTCACCGGCAACCTGGCGCTGGCGGCGATCGGCGTGCTGGCCGGCGGCCTGCTGGTCGGGCGCACCAGCCGCCACGGCACGGTGGCGACGATCGGGTTACTGGCCATCGCGCTGTTCACCGTCCTGGTCGCAGAGTTCGATCTCGGCGCGCTGGGGCTGATCGCGGCGATGACGGCCATCGGCTTTTTCTTCGGCGTGATCATGCCCTCGCGCGACATGATCGTTCGCGAGGTTACCCCGCCCGGCTCGTTCGGCAAGGTGTTCGGCTTCGTCACCACGGGCTTCAACATCGGCGGCATCATCGCGCCGCTGATTTTCGGCGCCATCATGGACCACGGCAGCCCGCGCCTGGTGTTCATCCTCGTGGCGGCCTGCAGCTTGGCGGCGATCGCGACGGTGGCGCCGCGGCTGCGGCGGCCGGCTTGAGCCGCGACCCCGCCGGACTTGTCAAATCGGCCGGTTTGCCCCATGTCAGGGGCCTCCGGCGCCCCGGTCGGCGGCTCGATCCGCAACGGCGCTATTGGGGAATAGTTCAACGGTAGAACATCGGACTCTGACTCCGAGAATCTAGGTTCGAATCCTAGTTCCCCAGCCAATCCCCCTTTTCATAAACTGAAATCGCCTGACGCACCCGATGAGCAGTTTCCGCTGGTCATCGCAACGACGGCGCGCAACAATCCGCCGCCTGCGAGACGGAGCCATCAATTCATGACCGAGACGTTTGGGCGGCTGGCCCTGCACATGTGGACTATCGACACTACGCCGCTTAAGACCGCGCTCGATGCCGCCAAGCAAGGGGGCTTCGATGCCGTCGAGCTGCGTCGCACCGATTTCAAGCGTTGCTTCGACGCCGGCATGAGCAACGATCAGGTACTCGAGCTTATCAAGCAGAGTGGTATCCCGGTCGGCGTGCTCGGCGTCGAATATGGCTGGCTGTTCGCCACCGGCGATGAGAGCAAGCGGCTGTTCAAAGTGTTTCGTGAATCTTGCGAAAACGCAAAGGCGCTCGGCTGCAAAATGCTGATGAGCGCGCCCGGGCAGATCAGCGGGCCGATCCCGCAGGCGATCAAATTTCTCAAAGATGCCGGCGACATCGCCGCCGAATACGCGCTCAGGCTCGCCATCGAATTCAATTCGCAGCACGACGTGCTCAATAGCCTCGCCGTGCTAACCGCGCTGATCGAGGGCGCCGACAAGCCGAATTGCGGCTATCTGATCGACGCCTATCATTTCACCCGCAGCGGCGCCGGCGGGCGCAGCTTCGAGAGCGTACCTGCGGAGAAGATCTACTGCTTCCAATACAGCGACGTGCCGCCTAACTCCGTGCCCGCCGGCGTGCGGCGGCCGACCGATCGCTTGGCGCCCGGCAAGGGCGTGGTCAAATGGCGCGAGATGCTCGGGCTGCTCGCCGAAAAACGCTATACCGGCTATCTCTCCTACGAGGCGCCCAACCCCGAACTGTGGGCGCGCTCACCCTATGATGTCGCGCGCGAGGGCGTCGAGCTTACGCGCCAACTATTGCGGGACGCGGTCCCGGCTTAC
>Ga0307417_10000033_pt1 | contig 52825 bp, 61 predicted proteins | sample SalMarWE160210MG_2_FD_202514 | JGI IMG/M metagenome (GOLD analysis project Ga0307417, IMG submission 202514) | Salt marsh sediment microbial communities from the Plum Island Ecosystem LTER, Massachusetts, United States - WE1602-10 | ecosystem: Environmental > Aquatic > Marine > Intertidal zone... | reverse complement strand
GGCGTGCGATGATGTTCCCAGGCCGCCTCGACGTCGCGGCTCACCGTCTCTTCGCGCGCCAGGCTTTCGACTACCTGTCGCTCCAGCTCGGAGAGCTCGCCGCGCTCGCGCTCGAGCAGTTGCGCGACATAGCGCGTGCGGTAGTCGCCGACGTGGCGCCCGCATATGTGATCGCCCGGCTTGAGCTCGGGATGGTCGGCGAGCATGAGGCTGGCGATTTCCGGCCGCACCGCGTCGAACCGCACGGCGTTGCGTGCGTCCTTGCTGCAAATCGAGCATTTCGGACGCGGCCGCTTGCGCGACGTTGCCGGCGGCGGGGTGTTGGCAGGCGCCGGGTTTGCTGCTTGGTCGCTCATCGCCACGCTCCCGGAAATGCGATCGAAGATCCCGATCGTATCCTGTTTTCTAGGTCTCCACGATGCCGCCGGTGTCGCCGGTGTCCGCGCCCGAGCGCGCGCCGTGCGGCAGCGCGAGATAACTTTCCGAGCGCATCTCGACCAGCCGCGAAGCGGTGCGCTTGAATTCATGCGCCTCGTAGCCGTCGCTCGCCAAGTAAAGATCTGGCGGCTCGGCGGCGGCGGAGGCGATCAGCTTGACCGCATTGTCGTAGAGCGTATCGATCAGAATGATAAACCGCTTGGCCGCGTTGCGCTCCGGCCATTCCATAACCGGGATATTGTCGACGATCAGCGTGTGGAATTCCCGCGCCAGCCGCAGGTAGTCGTTGGCGCCGAGCGGCTGCTCGCACAGCTGGGCAAAGGCGAAGCGCGCCACACCCATGGCCGCCTCCGGCACCCGCAGCACGCGGCCTTGCAGCGCGATGTCCCGGGGCTCGCCTGCGAGCTGTCCGGTGAGTTTCTGCCAAGCCATGTCGAGGGCAACCTCGCCCTCCTCATCGGCCGGCACGTACCAGACCGCAACGCAGGCGAGCTTCTCCAGCCGGTAATCAGTGCGCGCTTCCAGTCGCACGACATCGACATACTGCTGAAGCAGGCGAATGAAGGGCTCGAACAGGGCGCGGTTAAGCCCGCCGGCGTAGAGATCGTCGGGCGCCACGTTCGAGGTCGCCACCAGCACCACGCCGAGCTCGAACAGCCGGGTGAACAGCCGGGCAAGGATCATGGCATCGGCGATGTCGGTGACGTGGAATTCGTCAAAACAGAGCAGCCAGGTTTCCTCCGCGATCTGATCGGCGGTAATCCGGATCGGGTCGGTCTCACTGATCTCGCCGCGCTTGATCTTGTGGCGAAAATTGCGCACGCGCTCGTGCACGTCGGCCATGAACTCGTGGAAATGGGCGCGGCGTTTGCGCTGCGCCGCGCTGGTCGCGAAGAACAGGTCCATCAGCATGGTCTTGCCGCGGCCGACTTCGCCGTAGACGTAAAGGCCCTTCAGCGGCGCGCCGTTATTTTGGCGCCGGCCGAACAGCCAGCCGAGCGAGGATGATTTCCGCGCCAGCCGGCGCTGGTCGATGTGGCGCTCGAGCGCGGCCAGCCGGCCCGCCAGCACCGCCTGGCCGGGATCGGCATCAATCTCTCCGGCGGCAACGAGCGCCGCGTAGCGGGTGCTGAAGGTTTCAGCCATCAGGGTGGCGTTTTCGCCGTTTGGTGGGAGGCAGAGGACCGGCGCGCGCTACCTAGGGTGAACCGTGCCGCCTGTAAAATCGGCGCTGCCCGCAAATAAACCATGTTGCGTAAGAACTGTGCGGTAACCATTTGTTAGCCATGCGTTTTTCGCTGGTGAGGGTCCCCGCGCGAAATCGTTCGTCGCTTTTTTGCTGCAATGCACCATATAGATGGATGGCGGCGATTCGTGAGGAATTCGCGAGTAGCCGTCGGGATGGAAGCGCGATCAGGCGGGCGAACAATGTTCAGGAGACTTGGATAATGCAGGAGCCTTTGCCGGAGGGCGGCACCATCCGCAAATTGTGGGTGGGCGAGACCGACGCCTATCGCGACCACCTGCTCCGCCTCGACGAGGAGAGCCGGCAGCGGCGCTTTTCCGGCGCCGTGTCGGACGAGGTCGTCGTCCGCCATGCGGCGACGGCGCTCGGCGTCGGCGTGGTGGTGCACGGCTTTTTTGTCGACGGCGTGTTGCGCGGCGCCGCCGAGCTGCGCGCGCTCGGCCCGACGTTCGGCCACGAGGCGGAAGCCGCCTTCAGCATCGAGCATCCCTGGCAAAGCCAGGGCGTCGGCAGCGTGCTGCTGGAGCGTACCTTATTGAGCGCGCGCAACCGCGGCATCAATTCGCTGCACATGTACTGCCTCACCGACAACCGGCGCATGCAGCAGCTCGCCCGCAAATTCGAGGCCGACCTCAAGTTCGATTTCGGCAGCGTGGTCGGCGAGGTCGATGCACCGCACTCGACGCCGCTGTCGCTGATGCGCGAGGCGCTCGCCGACGCGCACGGTGTCACCGCCACCATCCTCGACGCGCAGTCGCGCTTGTTGCGGCCGGCGTAACCCCTGCTTGTCATTCCGGCCGAGCGCGCAGCGCGAGAGCCGGAATCCATAACTCTCCGCGTACCGATTAATCGAAAGAATGGGGTTATGGATTCCGGGTTCGCGCACTTCGTGCGCGCCCGGGAATGACAGCTAGGAATTCAGCGGGTAGCTCGCTTCGACCACGTAGGGCCCGCCGCCGACCGAATTGCGCGAGGAGAACAGCACGAAGCGCGAGACGCGGAACGGCGAGGTGCGGAAAAACCCTCGCGCCGCAAGATAGTCCGCGACCTGCCGGCTCGACGACTCACGCAGGCGCGCCAGCGTCACATGCGGCGTGAATTTGCGCCCTTCCGGTTCCAGGCCGATGCGCTGCATCAGCCGCTCCTGCTCGGCCTGCACGTCGAACAGGGCCCGCGCCGGCGCCACATTCGCCACTACCGCGCGCGGCTTGCGCCCACCGAAAGAGGTGAGCCCCTCCATGTGCAGCTCGAAACCGCCGCGCTTAATGCGTCCGAGCAATTCGGCGACTTCGTGCGCGATCATGTCGTCGACGTCGCCGATGAAGCGCAGCGTCAGGTGGTAATTCTCCGGATCGATCCAGCGGGCGCCGGGTAGACCGCCGCGCAAGCTCGCCAACGCCTGTCCAACGTCGGACGGAATTTCGACACCGGTGAAGAGACGCGGCATTGGAGTTAGTTCCACTTAAGATCGGTCCGCGTGGCGCACCCGGGCGATCAGTTCCTCGACCCGCGGCAAGATGCGCTTAACGATCACGTCGACGCCGGCCGCGTTGGGATGCATGCCATCGATCTGATTGAATCGGTGGTCGGTGGCGACCCCGGCGAGGAAGAACGGATAAAAGACGACGCGATGAGTCGAGGCAAGCGCCGGATAGATCGCATTGAAGGCGCGCGCATAATCATCGCCCATATTGGGGAGCGCTTTCATGCCGGCGAGCAAGACGGGAATATGACGGGCCTGGAGCTTGCGCAGGATAGCGGCGAGCGCGACCTTGGTCACATTGGGGTCGATGCCACGCAGCATGTCGTTGGCGCCGAGCTCGAGAATCACCGCGTCGGTTCCCCGCGGCACCGACCAGTCGAGACGGTCGAAGCCGCCGGAGGCGGTATCGCCGGACACCCCGGCATTGGCGATTGTTACGGCGACGCCCTTGGCTTTCAGAGCCCGCGCTAATCTTGCCGGGAAAGTGGCTTGCTCCGGCAGCCCTAAGCCGGCGGTGAGCGAATCCCCCAGCGCCACGATTTTCACCGGCTGGCCGGCGGCGCCGCCGAAACCCGGCGCCAAAACCCAAGCAATCGTGACCAGCACCGCCGCCAGGCGCTGGACCCAGGCGTAGCTGTTCCCATATGAGCGGGGTTCTGAACCGTGAGGTCCCATGACGAAAATCTCCCAGGCGGGGCCGGCAATCGCGCTTGCCGGCGTCAATCTCGCGCTCGGGCAGGGGGCCGCCCGCGTTCATATCCTCAAGGATATCGACTTGGATATAGGCACCGGCGAAGCGGTCGGGCTAGTCGGGCCGTCCGGCTCTGGCAAATCCACGCTGCTGATGGTGATGGCCGGCCTGGAGCGGGCCAATACCGGCACGGTGGCGGTGGCGGGCGAAGACTTGAGCGGGTTCAACGAGGACGCGCTGGCGCGCTTCCGCGGGCGGCATGTCGGAATCGTGTTCCAATCCTTCCACCTGATCCCGACCATGACCGCGCTGGAGAACGTGGCGGTGCCGCTGGAACTGGCCGGCCTGAACGACGCGCAAACGCGCGCGCGCGAGGAACTCGCCGCCGTCGGCCTTGGCGATCGGCTGCATCATTACCCGGCCCAGCTTTCCGGCGGCGAGCAGCAGCGCGTGGCGCTGGCGCGCGCGCTGGTGCCCAATCCCGCTATCGTGGTGGCCGACGAGCCGACCGGAAACCTTGACGAGGAAACCGGTCAGCAGATCATCGAGCTTTTGTTTGCGGGCCATGCCCGGCGCGGCACCACGCTGGTTCTAGTCACCCATGACGTCGCGCTGGCGGCGCGCTGTGCACGGGTGGTGCGGCTGCGCTCCGGCCGCATCGATGGCGTGAGCGAATCATGAGCGTCACCGCCGCAACCGCGCCAAACGGCCGTTGGCTGCCCTTGCGTTTTGCTTGGCGTGAGCTGCGCGGCGGCCTACATGGCTTCTACGTTTTCGTCGCCTGCATCGCGCTCGGCTCCCTGGCCATTGCCGGCGTCGGCTCGGTGGCGGCCAGCTTGGCCACCGGCCTGGCGCGCCAGGGTCAGGTCATCCTCGGCGGCGACCTGTCATTCACGCTGGTCCAGCGCGAAGCCTCGTCGCAAGAACTCGCCTTCATGCAAAGCCGCGGCAGTGTTTCGAGCGCCGCCACCCTGCGCGCCATGGCGCGCACTGCCGCTGGCCAAGCGACGCTGGTCGAGATGAAGGCGGTCGATGCCGCCTATCCGCTGTTCGGCAATGTCGTGCTCGATCCGCCCGGCCCGTTGTCCGCCGCGCTCGCGCAACGCGACGGCGCCTTCGGCGCGGTGGCCGACCCCACGCTGCTGACCCGGCTCCACCTCAAGCCGGGCGCGCGGGTGACGATCGGTAACGCCACATTCGAAATCCGCGCCGCGCTTAGCAACGAGCCGGACAAGCTCGCCGGCGGCATCGGTTTTGGGCCGCGCCTGATGGTGAGCGAGGCGGCGTTGCGCGCGACCGGCTTGCTGCAGCCGGGTAGCCTGGTGCGCTGGCACTACCGCCTGCGCCTGCCGGCGAACGATACCACTGACGCTTACGCCAACGCAGCGATGACGCAGGCGCGCGAGCGATTCCCGCAGGCCGGCTGGGACATCCGCACGCGCTCGAAGGCCTCGCCGCGGCTCGAGCGCAGCGTCGAGCGCTTCACGCAATTCCTCACCATCGTCGGGCTGACCGCGCTGCTGGTCGGCGGCGTCGGCGTCGGCAATGCGGTGAAGAGCCACCTCGACCGCCGGCGCGATGTGATCGCCACCATGAAGGCGCTGGGCGCGACCGGCCGCCGCGTATTCGCGATCTATCTCACGCAGGTACTGCTGCTCGCGCTCGTCGGCGGCGTCATCGGCATGATGCTGGGCGCCGCCCTGCCCTACGTCGTGAGCTGGGGCCTCGGCCCGATCATCCCGCTGCCGATCGAGCCGGCGGTGCATTTAAGCGAACTCGCGCTGGCACTAGTGTACGGCCTGCTGACCGCGCTGGCGTTTGCGCTCTGGCCGCTGGGGCGTGCGCATGACGTGCCGGTCGGCGCCCTGTTCCGCGACGCGGTGGCGCCGCAGCCGCGCTGGCCGCGCAAGATCTACATGGCGCTGACCGCCGCCGCGGTGGTCGCGCTGGCGACGCTGGCGGTGCTGCTGGCCTATGACCGGCGCGTGGCGGTGATCTATGTCGGCACCGCCGCCGCGGTGTTCGTGCTGCTGCGGCTGGTGGCGGCGCTGCTGATGTTTTTGGCCCGCCATGCCCCGCATGCGCGTTCGACATCTTTGCGCATGGCGGTTGCCAATATCCATCGGCCGGGCGCGCTGACGCCGACCATCGTGCTGTCGCTGGGCCTCGGCATCGCGCTCTTGGTGACGGTGATCGAAATCGACGGAAACTTGCGCCAGCAATTCTCCGCCGAGCTGCCGGCCAAGGCGCCGTCGTTTTATTTCCTCGACATCCCCTCGGGCGAGGCGCAGCGCTTCGATGCTTTCGTGCATGCGCAGGCGCCGGCGGCGAAGCTGGAAGAAGTGCCGATGCTGCGCGGGCGCATTATCTCCGCCCACGGCACGCCGGCGGAAAACTTGCAGCCGAAGGACGACGCCTGGGTGCTGCAGGGCGACCGCGGCCTTACTTTTGCCAATGAGGTGCCCAGGGGCTCGCGCGTGGTCGAAGGCCGATGGTGGCCGCCGGACTATGACGGACCGCCGCTGGTCTCGTTCGAGAAGCACATCGCCGACAATCTCGGCCTCAAGCTCGGCAACCCGGTCGTGGTCAATGTGCTCGGCCGCAACATCACCGCCCGCATCGCCAATATGCGTAACGTCGATTGGCAGAGCCTGAGCATCAATTTCGTCATGGTGTTCTCGCCCAATTCGTTCCGCGGCGCGCCGCACACGCGGCTTGCCACCCTCACCTATCCGAACGGCGGCACGCCGGCGCAGGAAGGCGCGCTCATCGGCGCGCTCGCCAAGACATTTCCCAGAATCACCAGCGTGCGCGTGAAGGAGGCGCTGGAAGCAATCGGCGCCATCGTCGCCAACCTGGTGCTGGCAATCGACGGCGCCAGCGCCGTCACGCTGCTGGCGGCGGCTCTGGTGCTGGGCGGCGCGCTCGCCGCCGGCCACCGCCACCGCGTCTACGACGCGGTGATCCTGAAGACGCTGGGCGCCACGCGGGCGCGCCTGATCGGCGCCTACGCCATCGAGTACCTGCTGCTCGGCGCCGCCACCGCGCTGTTCGGGGTGTTGAGCGGGTCGCTGGCCGGCTGGCTGATCGTCTCGCAGCTCATGCACCTGCGTTTTGCCTGGCTGCCATGGCCGGCGCTGGCGGCGGCGCTCGGCGCGGTGGCGGTGACGGTGGCGCTGGGGCTCATCGGCACCTTCAGCGCGCTCGGGCAAAAACCCGCTTCCGTATTAAGAAATCTATAGTTTTTGCGACATTCCGCCGCGCGGGCCCGCTTTTCCAGCCCGACTCGGGGTTTTTCCGCTATGGTGCCGCCGGACACGGGATTGTTAACGATCCGCAATGATGCAAGGTCATCATCGCGCCATATCTGGCACCAAGGCTAAGCACGCATTAGATTAGGTTTCGAATACAGGCGCGGCGGTTGTTGCCGGCGCGGCTGACGTAACCGGTCCAAAACGGACACAGAGAGGAAACTTCGATGTCGGACTTCGACCGTAACATCGCCGCCCGTCGGGGCATCGGCACCGGACAGGCCGCCGCGATCGATGCAGGCCTGCGCGCCTACATGATCCGCATCTACAATTACATGGCCGCCGGCGTCGCGCTGACCGGTGTCGTCGCGTATCTGACCTTCAATGCCGCGGCCGTAACCAACGAAGCCGGGCAGATCACCGGGCTGACACCGTTCGGCCAGATGATCTTCGGCGGACCGCTGATGATCGTGCTGTTTATCGGCACGCTCGGCATGGTGTTCTTCCTGAGCTTCCGCATCAACAAGCTTCAGGTCGGAACGGCGCTGACCTTATTCATGGTCTATGCCGGCCTGCTCGGGCTCATGCTCTCGTCGGTCTTCATGACGTATACCGGCGCTTCAATTACCCGCACCTTCTTCATCTCGGCGGCGTCGTTCGGGGCGTTGAGCCTGTACGGCTACACGACGCAGCGCGATCTCTCGCCGATCGGCTCGTTCCTGATCATGGGCCTGTTCGGGCTCATCCTGGCGATGGTCGTCAACATCTTCCTGAAGAGCACGGGTCTCGATTTCGCCATTTCGGCGATCGGTGTGCTGATCTTCGCCGGCCTCACCGCCTGGGACACCCAGAAGATCAAGGAGATGTACAGCGTGAACGATGACGGCACCGTCGCCGGCCGCAAGGCGGTGATGGGCGCGCTGACGCTCTATCTCGACTTCATCAACCTGTTCCTGTTCCTGCTGCGCTTCATGGGTGATCGGCGCTAAGCCGCGTCATCGGCAGCTTAAGCAAGCGCCCCGGCCCTACTAGGCCGGGGCGTTTTCGTTTTGCTAGCGTGTCCGGCGCATGAGCCTGTCCATCCGCCCCGCCACTAACGCCGATATTCCGGCCATTACCCGCATTTACGCCCATGCCGTCGAGCACGGCACGGCGTCATTCGAGCTCACGCGACCAAACGAGACCGCGATGGCGCAGCGCATGGCCGAACTGCTGGACAATGGCTATCCGTATCTGGCGGCCGAGGCGGCCGGCGAACTCGCCGGCTACGCCTATGCCGGCCCCTACCGCGCGCGTCCGGCCTACCGGTTGACTGTCGAGAATTCGGTCTATGTCGCGCCCCATAGCCACCGCCGCGGCATTGGCCGCGCATTGCTATCGGCGCTGATCAAGGAAAGCGAAGCTCGCGGCTTCCGCCAGATGATCGCGGTGATCGGTGATTCCGAGCAGACCGCCTCAATAGCCCTACACGCGGCGGCCGGTTTCTACGTGGTCGGCACGCTGCCCCATGTCGGCTTCAAGTTCGGCCGCTGGCTCGACAGCGTTCTGATGCAGCGCCCGCTAGGCGCCGGCAGCACCGCCCCGCCCACGGGCTAGTTCACCACCACCAGCTGCGACCGGTCGATCGCGTTCAGCACGCGGTCGAGCTCATGGCCGCGGCGCACGATCAGGCCGGTGGCCGAGATCACGCTATAGGCGCCCTGGCGGCGCGCCAGCTTGGGATGTTTTTCGATGCGATAGAGCGGAACTTCCGATGAACGCCGGAACACCGAGAACACCGCTCGGTCTTTGAGGAAATCGATGGCGTAATCGCGCCATTCGCCGGCGGCGACCATGCGGCCGTAGAGATCGAGAATGCGTTTGAGTTCGCGGCGGCTGAAGGTGACTTGGCTTAAGGGGGCGGGGGTGCGTCGCGCCGGGGTTCCGCCCCCGAGGGACTGGCTGGGATCGACTTCGCCGGAAACGAACGTCATGCGGCGCCTCCTTTGTTGAGCTGTCATGATCGCGCCATGCACGGGCGACGGCAAGACCTTCGTCCAGGCAAATAACGCTGAAAAAACGGGCGCAAACGCGCGCCGATCGATCACGAACTCGTTAAAAGAACCATAATAACGCCCAAATTCGGCCAATCGCCGGACATGCTGGGCTGGGATAAGGACAGCGTTGCCTCAAAGGCCCGGTCCGGTGCGAGCACCGGATTCCTCAGCCCCCCAGCCCCCCGGGGCTCAGCCGACCGGGCCAGTTGAGTTCCGCGTACGGTTCAATCCCCTAAGCCTTCGGGCCGGCTCGTCGCCGGCCCGATTTTTATTTGGGCGAGGGATAGACGCCGTCAGTGCAGCGACGCGGTGGCGGCGCCCAGCATCAGGCCGGGCTTGGTCGCGGGACCGCTTTGCACGATCACCGCGACATGGTCGATGGCCTGCAGAGAAAAATCGGCACCGGGAAGTTTGTTCAGCGGCACATCGAAGTCTGCCGCCTTGCCGCTCCAGTCGCCGAGTTTCATCCAGCGCCGGACTACGTTGTAGTAGCTCAACGTGCGGCCGCGGTTTTCGCCGCGTCCGATCTTGACCTGCGCCTTGCTAGTGACGGGGAACAGCCAGACCTCGCCGCTGCGGTGTTCATTTTCGGCGGCGGGCACATGCACGGTGACTTTGCCTTCGGCGACGCTCAGCTTGACCGGCAGGGTCAGCGGCGCGGCGGCGCGGCGGGTTCGCGCAATCGCATTCTCGATTGCCGCCTTGTCGCTGCCAAGCGCGTGCACGACGCCATTGATCACCGCTTGCGGCGTATAGACCTCGCGGTCGCCGCGGGTAATGGCGTAATCGCGCTGCCGGTTGGAATTGCCATGCAAGGCAAGCGTGTCTTTCCAGCCGAGGTAGTCCCAGTAGTCGACCGGCAGGCTTAAAGTGACCAGCGAGGGATCCTGCGCCAGCTGGCCCATCAGCCGGTCGGCCGGCGGGCAGGACGAGCAGCCCTGGCTGGTAAACAGCTCGACCACGGCGCGCGGTTCGCCCGCCGCGGCCGGCATGACGGTTGCGCAAGCGAGCGCGGCGGCAAAGGCGATGGTGCGGTAGTTCATGACCGGCTTCCAAGATTCCCCGTGCTGAACTAGGCGCCATATAAGGCGCCGAGTCGATCACCCGCTACTCACTTCGCGGTGAGCGAAATTCAGCCTTTTCGCGGCGCAGCGTGATCGCCGGTCAACCGGCCAAATGGCGCAGCACGTACTGCAAAATTCCGCCGTTCTTGAAATAATCCAGCTCATCGAGCGTATCGATGCGACAAATCAGCGGCACCCGCTTGAGCGTGCCGTTGCCGGCGACGATCTCGGCGATCAGCCGTTGGTGCGGCTTGATCTCGCCGTGCAGGCCGCGGATGGTGACCTGCTCGTCGCCCTTCATACCGAGCGACTGCCAGGACGTGCCTTCCTCGAACATCAGCGGCATCACGCCCATGCCGATCAGGTTGGAACGGTGGATGCGCTCGAACGACTGCACGACCACCGCGCGGATGCCGAGCAGCAGCGAGCCCTTGGCCGCCCAGTCGCGCGAGGAGCCCGAGCCGTATTCCTTGCCGCCGAACACGACGAGCGGAACTTTTTCGGCCTTGTACTTCATGGCCGCGTCGTAAATCGTCATGCGCTGCTTCGACGGATAATGGGTGGTGAAGCCGCCTTCGACGCCCGGCACGATCTGGTTCTTGAGGCGGATATTGGCGAAGGTGCCGCGCATCATCACTTCGTGATTGCCGCGGCGCGTGCCGTACTGGTTGAAGTCGGCCGGCTTGACCTTGTGGCCGGTGAGATATTTGCCCGCCGGCGAGTCGACCTTGATCGAGCCGGCCGGCGAAATGTGGTCGGTGGTGATCGAATCGAGCAGCAACGCCAGCACGCGCGCGTCGACGATGTCCTCGAGCGGCACCGGCTGCTTCTTCATGCCGGCGAAATAGGGCGGGTTCTGCACGTAGGTGGATTTTTTGTCCCAGTCGTAGGTCATGCCGCCCTTGACGGAAATCTTGCGCCAATGGGAATCGCCCTTGAACACGTCGGCGTATTTCTTGGCGAAAATCTTCTTGGTCACGTTTTTGGAAACGAAGCTGCCGATTTCCTTGTTGGACGGCCAGATGTCCTTGAGGAAGACCTTCTTGCCCTTCGGATCGGTGCCGAGCGGCTCCTTGGCGACGTCGACTTGCATCGAGCCGGCAATCGAATAGGCGACCACCAGCGGCGGCGACGCCAGGTAGTTGGCGCGCACGTCGGCGTTGACGCGGCCTTCGAAGTTGCGGTTGCCGGAGAGCACGGCCGCGGCCACCAGGTCGTTTTCATTGATGGTCTTGGAAATCTCCGGCGGCAGCGGGCCGGAATTGCCGATGCAGGTGGTGCAGCCGTAGCCGATGAGATTGAACCCGAGCTTGTCGAGGTCCTTTTGCAGGCCGGACTTGTCGAGATATTCGCCCACCACTTGCGAGCCGGGCGCCAGCGAGGTCTTCACCCACGGCTTGGCGCTAAGGCCCTTGGCGGCGGCTTTGCGCGCCAACAGGCCGGCACCGATCATCACGTTCGGATTGGACGTGTTGGTGCAGGAGGTGATGGCCGCGATCACCACGTCGCCGTGGCCAAGGTCGTAATTCTTGCCTTGCACAGGCACGCGCTTCTTCATCTCCGCCGACTTGCCGAATTCTTTGTCCATGGAGGCGGCAAAGCCGGCCTTCACGTCCTTGAGCGCGACGCGGTCCTGCGGACGCTTGGGGCCGGCGAGCGAGGGCTCGACGGTGGCGAGGTCGAGCTTGAGCACGTCGGTGAACATCGGATCGGGCGTGGTCTTGGTGCGGTACATGCCCTGCGCCTTGGCATAGGCTGCGACCAGTGCGATCAGCTCCGGCGGCCGGCCGGTATCCTTCAGATAGCGCATGGTGTCGTCGTCGATCGGCGAGAAGCCGCAGGTGGCGCCGTATTCCGGCGACATGTTGCCCAGCGTGGCGCGGTCGGCGATGGTCAGATGCGTGAGGCCGGGGCCGAAGAATTCGACGAACTTGCCGACCACGCCGCGCTTGCGCAGCATTTCGGTGACGGTGAGCACCAGATCGGTGGCGGTGACGCCTTCCTTGAGCTTGCCGGTGAGCTTGAAGCCGATCACCTCAGGCAGCACCATCGACAATGGCTGGCCGAGCATGGCGGCTTCCGCCTCGATGCCGCCGACCCCCCAACCCAGCACCGACAGGCCATTGACCATGGTGGTGTGGGAGTCGGTGCCAACCACCGTGTCGGGATAGGCGACGTCCATGGTGACGGGCTTGCCGTCGACCTTGACCTTGTCCTTGCGGCTGAACACCACGCGCGACAGGTATTCAAGATTGACCTGGTGGCAGATGCCGGTGCCAGGCGGCACCACGCTGAAATTGTCGAACGAGCGCTGCGCCCATTTCAGGAACTTGTAGCGTTCCTGGTTCTGCCGGTATTCCTCCTCGACGTTCTTCTTGAAGGCCGAATTGCTGCCGAAGAAGGTGACCGCCACCGAATGATCGATGACCAGATCAACCGGCACCTGCGGATTGATCTTCTTAGGGTCGCCGCCGAGGCTCTTCATGGCGTCGCGCATGGCGGCGAGATCGACCACCGCCGGCACGCCGGTGAAGTCCTGCATCAGCACGCGCGCCGGTCGGAAGGCGAATTCGTGCTCCGAGGTCTTGGTCTTGAGCCATTCGGCGAAGGCCTTGATGTCGTCCTTGGTGACCGTGCGCCCGTCTTCGTTGCGCAGCAGGTTCTCGAGCAGCACCTTCATCGAGAACGGCAGGCGCGAGGTGCCCTTGAGGCCGTTTCGCTCGGCGGTGGGGAGGCTGTAATAAGCGTAGGTTTTGCCGCCGGCTTTAAGGGTTTTGCAGCATCGAAAACTGTCGAGCGAAGGCATATCGGCTGGTTCCATTCCCGCGGCGGGGAGATTGGCGGAGTCTGGCGTAAGGTATTGATAAGGCAAGTCTTTTCTTGGGCGACGAGGCTTGCGCCCGAAATCCTTTACGTAACGCCGCCGGTGCGGGCTTATAAGGTCTTTTCGGGACGGACGCCACTTTTACCGGGTACGTGAGCGAATATGCGCGAGAATTCGGGGTTTTCAGTGCCCGGCCCGGCCGGCCGGCGGCCAGCGGACGGGAAGCGACCGGCCTGATGCAGCTCAGCGCAGACAATCTGGCTTGCAACCGCGGCGGCCGCGACGTGTTTCGGGGCTTAAGCTTCAGCCTGCCCGGCGGCGAGGCATTGCTGGTGACCGGGCGCAATGGCGCCGGCAAATCCTCGCTGCTGCGCGTGATCGCCGGCCTGGTGCGGCCGAGCGCCGGCCAGTTGACGCTCGATGGCGGAGACCAGGAGGCCGCGATCGGCGAGCAGGCGCATTACCTCGGCCATCAGGACGCCCTGAAACCCTCGCTGTCGGTGGCCGAGAATTTGCAGTTCTGGGCTGAGTTTCTGGGCAGCGGCGGCGATGTCGAGCCGGCGCTGGAGACAGTCGATCTTGCGCGCTTGGCCTCCCTGCCGGCGGCTTATCTCTCGGCGGGGCAGCGGCGGCGGTTGTCGCTCGCGCGCCTGGTCGCGGTGAAGCGGCCGCTCTGGCTGTTGGACGAGCCGACCTCGGCGCTCGATGCCGCCTCGCAAGCGCGGCTGACGGAACTGATGCGCGACCATCTCGCTTCCGGCGGCATGATTGTCGCCGCGGCGCATGGCGCCATCGGGCTCGAGCACGCGCGCGAATTGAAATTGGGGCCGGCATGAGCGCGCTTTTAGCCCTGATCCTGCGCGACGTGCGGCTCGCGGTGCGCGTCGGCGGCGGCGCGCTGATGGGCGCATTGTTCTTCCTGATCGTCGTCGTCATGGTGCCGTTCGCGATCGGCCCCGACCTCAAGCTGCTGGCGCGCATCGGCCCGGCCATCCTGTGGCTGGGCGCGCTGCTCGCGAGCCTGCTGGCGCTCGACCGACTTTTCGCGACGGATTACGAAGACGGTTCCCTCGACTTACTGATGACGAGCGGCATGCCGCTGGAACTGGCGGTGGCGGCAAAAGCGATCGCGCATTGGCTGACCACCTGCCTGCCGCTGGTGATCGTCACGCCGCTGCTCGGCCTCATGCTCAACATCGAATTGAACGCCATGGGCGTGCTGGTGCTGACGCTGGCCGCCGGCACGCCGGCGCTGACTTTCATCGGGCTGATCGGCGCGGCGCTGTCGGTGGCGCTGCGGCGCGGCGGATTGCTGCTGGCGGTGCTGGTGCTGCCGCTGACCGTTCCGGTGCTGATTTTCGGCGTGGCGGCGGCCAATGCCGCCATCGTCGGTCCCGCGCCGTTCGGCCCACCTTTCACCATTCTTTGCGCGCTAAGCTTGGCGAGCCTCGTGCTCGGGCCGATCGCCGCCGCGGCGGCGCTGCGCCACGGACTGGAGTGATGGCGACGGCCATCCTCTCCGTCCCGCGACTCGCGGTTGCCCGCAACCACGCATACGACTAGATAACCGCCATGGCCATGATCGATCTCGCCAATCCGTCGCGTTTCTTGACTTTCGTCAACCGTGTGCTGCCGTGGCTGGCAGCGGCGACGCTGACCCTGTTCGCGGTCGGGCTCTACCGCACGATGGGTGCCCCCGACGACTACCAGCAAGGCGCCACCGTGAAGATCATGTACCTGCACGTGCCAGCCGCCTGGCTCGGCATGATGGGCTGGGGGCTGATGAGCGTTGCAGCTCTCGGCACGCTGGTGTGGCGACACCCTCTGGCCGACGTCGCCGGCAAGGCGGCCGCGCCGATCGGGGCGGCTTTCACTTTCATTTGTCTCGTCACCGGCTCGCTCTGGGGACGACCGACCTGGGGCACCTATTGGGTATGGGACGCGCGGCTGACCTCGATGCTGGTGCTGCTGCTGCTCTATCTCGGCGTGATGGCGCTGTACTGGACCGCGGAGGATCCCGGCCGCGGCTCGCGCGCGGCGGCGGTGCTGGCGCTGGTCGGCGCGGTCAACCTGCCGATCATCAAATTCTCGGTCGACTGGTGGAACACGTTGCACCAGCCCGCCTCGATCTTCCGCATGGGCGGCTCAGCCATCGCCCCCTCAATCCTGTGGCCGCTACTGATCATGGCCGGCGCTTTCACGCTTTTATTTTTCACGCTGCATCTCGCCGCCATGCGCAACGAGATTTTGCGCCGGCGCGTGCGTTCCATGAGAATAATGCAAGCGCAAGAAATCGCGGAGGCCGGCGCATGATCCCAAAAAGTGGGCACCGGTTTTTGGATAAGATCATGCGCAAAAGGAACAACGTATGAATCTCGGGCCGCATACCGATTTCATCGTCGCGGCTTACGCGGTGACCGTGTTCGTGGTGGCCGCGCTGATCGCCTGGGTCGTGCTCGATTACTCGGCGCAGCGGCGCATCCTCGGCGATCTCGAGGAGCGCGGCGTGACCCGCCGCTCGCGGCGGAGCGGCCAATGAGCGCGCTGCCAACCGAAACGCCTCGCATGAGCCGCCGCAGCGTATTTATGCTGCTGCCCCTGGTCGGGTTTCTCGGGCTGGCTGTGCTGTTCTACTTCGGGCTGCTCGAGGGCGATCCCTCCCGATTGCCCTCGGCGCTGATCGGCAAGCCGGCGCCGCGTACCGTGCTGCCGCCACTCGCCGGCGTCGAGCATAACGGCAAGCCGGTGCCTGGCCTGAACAACGATATGTTCAAGGGCGAGGTCACGCTAGTGAACGTGTGGGCGTCGTGGTGCGTGCCCTGCCACGACGAGGTGCCGTTCCTGGCGGCACTGGGCAAGGACAAGCGCATCCAGCTGGTCAGCATCAATTACAAGGACACGGAGACGAACGCGCGTCGCTTCCTCAACCGCTACGGCAACCCGTTCGCCGCTACCGGCCGCGACGAGAGCGGCCGCACCTCCATCGACTGGGGCGTCTATGGCGTGCCGGAGACCTACGTGGTCGGCCGCGACGGCCGCATCGCCTACAAGCTGGTGGGCCCGGTCACCGCCGATATTCTCACGCGCACGCTCGAGCCGGAGATCAAGAAGGCGCTGGCGCGAAACTAGCTGCTATCCTCCGCTCATTCCCGCGCAAGCGGGAATCCAGGGCCAAGGACACAAACCTTGAACTTGACGCTCTGGGTCCCCGCTTCTGCGGGGACGAACGGTTGGCGTCAGTCCTTCTTCTCTGCCGCGTATTTCATCAGCAACGGATACTGCGCCGCCGCGAACAGGAAAGTCAGCGGCACTACGCCAAACAGCTTGAAGCTGACCCAGAGGTCGGTGGAGAAATTGCGCCAGACGATCTCGTTGAGCACGGCGAGCGCAAAGAAGAACAGCGCCCACCGCCAGGTCAGCTTGCGCCAGCCTTCATCGGTCAAATCGAACACCGAATCGAACAGCACGCCGAGGAACGACTTGCCGAAAGCGAGGCCGGCAATGAGCGTGCCGCCGAACAGCAGGTAGATGATGGTCGGCTTGAGCTTGATGAAGGTGTCGTTGTGCAGGATCAGCGTGAGGCCGCCGAACACGCTCACGATCACGGCGGTAACCAGCGGCATGATGGCGATGTGCCGGTTCATCGCATAGGACACCGCAAGCGCGATCAGCACCGCCACCATGAAAACGGCGGTGGCGACGAAAATGCCGAAGCGGGCATTGGCGGCGAAGAACAGCACCAGCGGCCCGATGTCGAGCACCAGCTTGAGGATAGGATTGAGCTGCGGCTTGGCGGGTTCGTCGGACATGGGCGGCGTTTAGCGCGTATCTCTCAACTTGTCATTCCGGGGCCGGCCGAAGGCCGGAACCCGGAATCCATAATCACAGACCGGGGTTATGGCTTCCGGGTTCGCCGCTTCGCGGCATCCCGGAATGACGAAAACCTATTCCAGCCCCACCACCGCCCGCGCGAAGTCGCGCGCGGTGAAGGGCGCCAGGTCGTCGACGCCCTCGCCGACGCCGATGAAATACACCGGCAGGCCGAACTTCGCCGCGATCGCCACCAGAATGCCTCCGCGCGCGGTGCCGTCGAGCTTGGTCATCACCAAACCTGTCACGCCGGCGGTCTTGCCGAAAATCTCCACCTGGCTGAGCGCGTTCTGGCCCACCGTGGCGTCGAGCACCAGCAACACCGCGTGCGGCGCGGTGGGCTCGACCTTGCGCAGCACGCGCACAATCTTCTCCAGCTCGCTCATCAGCTCGGTACGGTTCTGCAAGCGGCCGGCAGTGTCGACCAGCACCACGTCCACGCCCTGTGTCTTGGCGGCGGTGACGGCATCGAAGGCGAGGCCGGCCGGATCGGCGCCCGGCTCGCGCGCCATGACGCTTGCGCCGGTGCGCTCGCCCCAAATCTTTAATTGATCGATAGCGGCGGCACGGAAGGTGTCGCCGGCAACGAGCATGACCGTCTTGCCCTCGGCGCGAAAGCGCGCCGCCAGCTTGCCGATGGTGGTGGTCTTGCCGGAGCCATTGACGCCTGCGACCAGGATAACAAATGGGCGCGTGGTCAATTCGAGCGGCCTGGCGACGGGGCTGAGCACTTTCTCGATCTCGGCCGCCAGCACGGCCTTTACTTCGTCGGGCGTGATGCCTTGCGGGTAGCGGCCTTCGCCAAATTCCGTGACGATACGGGCGGCAAGATCCTGGCCGAAATCGGCGCGGACCAGCTCGTCTTCTAGCGCGTCGAGCGTCTCGGGATCGAGCCGTCGGTTGGTGACCAGCGCGGTGATGGAGGAGCCGAGCGACGACGAGGTGCGCCCGAGCCCGCCGCTCAGGCGCTTCCACCAACCCTCGCTTTGTGCGGTCTCGCCGCCGGTCTCTGTGCTGTCGTTCATGCCGCACCCGTGATAGCCGTTTCGGCCAATCTAGGTAAGCCGCCATGACTCCGGAAGAGATGCTCGCCCGCCTGCTCTACCGCGACGGGCTGATGCTGGTGATCGACAAGCCGGCCGGTTTCGCGGTGCATCGCGGGCCGAAAGGCGGCGACGCGCTCGACGCGCATTTCGACGCATTGCGCTTCGGCCTGCCGCGCGCACCGGCGCTGGCGCACCGGCTCGACCGCGACACCTCCGGCTGCCTGGTGCTCGGCCGCCACCGCAAAGCGCTGGCGTTGCTCGGCAAGTTGTTCAAGCAGGGTAAGGTCGGCAAGTGCTACTGGGCGGTGGTCGAGGGCTCACCCGAGGCCGACGAGGGCCGCATCGATATTGCGCTTTCCAAGCGTGACGAGACGCGCGGCTGGTGGATGAAACCCGATCCACATGGTTTGCCTTCGGCGACGACCTGGAAGATGTTGGGGCGCGGTGGCGGGATGACGTGGCTGGCGCTGGAGCCGCTGACCGGGCGCACTCATCAATTGCGCGTCCACTGCGCCGAGATGGGATGGCCGATCGTCGGCGACACCATCTATGGCAGCGCGCCGCGCGTCGGAGGGCCGCCGCTGCATCTGCTTGCGCGCGAAGTCACGGTGCCGATTTCCAAGAACAAGCCGCCGGTCAAAGTCGTAGCGCCGGTGCCGGAACAGATGCGCGAATTGCTGACGGCGTGCGGGTGGAGCGGCGAAGCTCAGTAGAGCATTGCCTTGTTTCGCGCCGGCATCTCGCGGTCGTAAGTCTCGCCGCCCAGCTTGCCCTGGCTCAATTCGGCGATAATGGCGCCGGTCGAGGGCAGGCTCTTGCGATCGACTTTCGTGCCTTCGTCCCACAGCTTGGAGCGCATGATCGCCTTCGCGCAGTGGTAGTAGATGCTCTCGATGTGCACGATGAGCACGCAGCGCGGCAATTTGCCGTTGACTGCGAACCCTTGCATCAGCGCAGGTTCGACCGAAATGCTGGCGCGGCCGTTGACGCGCAGGGTTTCGCCGACGCCGGGGATCAAGAACAGCAGCGCGATGCGCGGATCGCGCACGATATTGCGGAAGCCGTCGAGGCGGTTGTTGCCCGGCCGGTCGGGAATCGCGAGCGTCTTGTCGTCGAGGATGCGCACGAAGCCGGGCGCGTCGCCCTTGGGCGAGCAATCAAATCCTTCCGAGCCGCCGGTGGCGATTGCGACGAAGGGCGAGGCTTCGATCAGCTTGCGATAGCCGGCGCCGACGTGATCGATTTCCTTGACGATCGAAGTCGGCATCCGCTCGCCGTAGAGCGCCTCGAGCTGCTCCATGGTGGTGATGAGATGATCGCTCATAAGCCCCCCTATGCGGCCAGCAGCTGCCGGCCATTGTGATCGGCAATGGTGAGATCGAGGAGCGCCCCCGGCTCTACGGCCGAGTTGAGCCGCACCGGCGTAAACTGCTCGGTGCGGCCGAGCGCGCGGGATTCGGTGAGCACGCGGCGGCGGGCGCCGACCTCGCGCGCGAGATGGCGGCGCAGCGCCGCCTCACCCTTCTCGCGCAGACGACGGGCGCGCTCCTTGACCAGCGCGCGTTCGACCTGCGGCATGCGCGCCGCCGGCGTGCCGGGCCGCGGCGAGAAAGGAAACACATGCAATTGCGTCAGCCCGCATGCATCCACCAGATCGAGCGAGCGAGCGAACATGTCCTCGGTTTCGGTCGGAAAGCCGGTGATGATGTCGGCGCCGAACGCCACATCAGGGCGCAGCCGGCGCACCTGCGCGCAGAATTCGATGGCGTCCTTGCGGAGATGCCGCCGCTTCATGCGCTTCAGGATCAGATCATCGCCGGCCTGCAAGGACAGATGCAGATGCGGCATCAGGCGTGATTCATTGGCGAGCGCGTCGAAGAGATCGCTGTCGGCTTCCACCGAGTCGATGGAAGAAAGCCGCAGGCGCGCCAGCTCCGGCACTTCGCGCAGGATGCGCTTCACCAGCGCGCCCAGGCGGTCGTCGCCGCTGCGGTAGCTGGTGATATCGACGCCGGTGAGCACGACTTCGCGATAGCCGTTGTCGGTGAGGCGGCGCACCTGCGCCACCACGTCGTTAACCGGCAGTGAGCGAGAATTGCCACGGCCGAACGGAATAATGCAGAAAGTGCAGCGATGGTCGCAGCCGTTCTGCACCTGCACGAAGGCGCGGGCGCGACCATCGATCGAATCGATGGCGTGCGGCCGCATGTCTTTCACAGTCATGATGTCGGCGACGGCGACCTTTTCGTTCACTTGCCAAAGCCGCGCGTCGAGCTTTTCCTCGTTGCCGACCACGCGATCAACTTCCGCCATCGAGGCGAACAATTCCGGTTCGGTCTGCGCCGCGCAGCCGGTGACCACGATACGCGTGCCGGGCTTTTCGCGCCTAATGCGGCGGATGCTCTGGCGCGCCTGGCGCACCGCTTCCGCGGTCACCGCGCAGGTATTGACCACCACCGCATCGGCAAGCCCGGCGGCGACGGCTTCGCGCCGGATCACTTCCGACTCGTAAGCGTTGAGCCGACAGCCGAAGGTGACGACATCGACACTCATTGTTGCACCGTCATGGCACCGCCGCCTTGAACAGCGCCGGATCGAAGCGGCCCTCGGACTCGAATTCCACCGGCCCGGTCATCAGCACGTGATCGTCGCTCTCGCGCCACTCGATCATCAGGTCGCCGCCCGGCAGCGTTACTTTCACCTTGCGCTCGGCGCGCTTGAAACGCGCGGCGGCAACAACTGTCGCACAGGCGGCCGAGCCGCAGGCCTTGGTCAGGCCGGCGCCGCGTTCCCAGGTGCGGATGACGATGTGGTCGCGCGAAACGATGTGCGCGAGCGTGATGTTGGCGCGCTCGGGAAAGATCGGATGATTCTCCAGCAGCGGCCCCAGCCGCGCGAGATCGTAAGCGTTGACGTCATCCACCCAGAAGATGGCGTGCGGATTGCCCATGTTCACCACCGACGGCGAATGCAGCGCCGGATTGTCGATCGGCCCGATCTGCAATTCGATCTGCCGCGTGTCGCGAAATTCCTCCGCCAGCGGGATCTCGTTCCACTTGAAGCGCGGCACGCCCATGTCCACGGTGAACAGGCCGCCCTCGCCTTTCCAGCAGTTGAGAAGGCCCGATGTCGTTTCGAAAGTGAGCGCGTTCTTGCCGCTCTGCTTGGAAACGATGTCGGCGACGCAGCGCATGCCGTTGCCACAGGCGCCGGCTTCCGAGCCGTCATTGTTGTAGATGCGGATGAAGGCGTCGGTGCCGGGCGTGCGCGGCGGATAAAGCGCCATCAGCTGGTCGTAAGGCACAGCCCCGGGCTGGGCGGCCGCGCGTGCTTCCTCGGGCTCGATCTTGGCGGCGTGCCGGCGCAGATCGACCACGACGATCTCGTTGCCGACGCCGTTCATCTTCACGAAGCTCTGGTTGGCGAGCGCGCCCATTAAATTGTGCCGAAGTTCAAGCCTTGCCCGGGTTTCGCCCGGTTTATATGGCGAATAGACGCGGATTGACCAGAGGCCATGCTAGAATGGGCGCGCAACGCCGGGACCGCGAATGACGGAGAAGGCCGATGCCGTGCCCACGCCTTGCAGCACCGCTCCTGCTGGCCTTGGCGCTTGGCTTCGCCGCCAGCCCGGCCGCGGCGCAAAACGCGGAGGCGCCCGCCAAGCCGCCCATCGAGACAATGCCCCCGGCCGCCACGCCGATCCTCGGCCTCGATGCGCCGGGGCAACTCCAGCCCGGAGATGCCTTCGGCGCGCAAGTGATGCTGCCGGAGCGCACCATCATTTACCTGCAAGGCGAGAGCAAATGGGACAGCGCCCAGGACACGCTGGTCGATGCCTTCAAGTCATTGGACGAATATCTCGACAAGCACGGCATCAAGCCGAACGGCCCGCCGATGACCATCTATACCGATACCGACGACACCGGCTTCAAGTTTCGCGCCGCGGTGCCGGTGGCCGAAGCGCCGAAGGATGCGCCCAAGGGCGACATTGCCGTCGACCAGGCACCGTCCGGCAAGGCGTTCAAATTCGTCCACCGCGGGTCTTACGATGCGCTGGATTCGACCTATGAGGCGATCACCGACTATCTTGATGACAAGGGCCTCGACGCCAAGGACGTGTTCATCGAAGAATACGCCTCCGGTCCGCTGCAGGCGGGCGACGACAAGCTGGTGGTCAATGTCTTCGTTCCGGTGAAATAGCCATGATCAAGAAACGCGTTCTGCTCTTAGCTTTCGTCATCGCGGCAACGGCGCTTGCCCTGCCCGCACTCGCCGCGGAGAAGCTCGTCACCGTCACCGGCCAAGGTACGATTGCGGTGGCGCCGGACAGCGCGATGATCCGCATCGGCGTCACCAGTCAAGGCAAGACCGCAAAGGAAGCAAGCGACACCAACGCCAAGCAAATGACCGCGGTGATGGCCGCCATCAAGAACAGCGGCATCGCCGAGCGCGACATCCGGACCTCGCGACTATCGCTGCAGCCTCAATACGAAAACAAGGGCGGCACCACGCATCTACTTGGTTTTCGGGTGACCAATCAGGTTACGGTCACGATCCACGATATCGGCCGGCTGCCGGCCATTCTCGACCGCGCCATCGCGGCCGGCGCCAACGAGATGTCGGGCATCGAATTCGTGGTGTCGGGGCAATCCAAGCTGCTCGACCAGGCGCGCGACGCGGCCATTGCCGACGCCCACCGCAAGGCCGCGCTTTATGCCAAGGCGGCCGGCGCCAAGCTCGGCCGCGTGGTGGCAATCACGGAGCAAGGCGCGTCCGCGCCGCCGCGCCCGTTGGCCGCCATGCGGGCCGGCGCGGTTCCGGTCGCGCCGGGGGAGCAGACGCTGCGGGCGACGGTGACGGTGAGTTACGAATTGGGGCCATAAAGTCGGCCTCACCCGGCCTCATCCTGAGGAGCCCGCGCAGCGGGCGTCTCGAAGGACGAGGCCGCCCCATCCTTCGAGACGAGCGCTGACGCGCTCTCCTCAGGATGAGGGCGGGGATAGGCCGCGCCTTGACTTGGCCACACCCCGTCCCTAGGTTCCGGCCGTCTTCGAAAGAGACGTGAATTCAAGTCTGCCGCCCGGTCCAGACGAGGCCGGAGGCCCCCGCCCGACAGCGCGATGCGCCCTCGGGCGTTTACTGCGTTTAGACGCAACGAGAGGAACTGAGATTTCGATGTTCGACAGTCTGTCGGAAAAGCTCGGCGGTATTCTCGACAGCCTCACCCGGCGCGGCGCGCTGCAAGAAGCCGACGTCGATGCGGCGTTGCGCGAAGTGCGGCGCGCACTGCTGGAAGCCGACGTCGCGCTCGACGTGGCGCGCGCCTTCACCGAGCAAGTGAAGAAGCACGCCGTCGGCGTCGAGGTGACGAAGTCGGTCACCCCCGGCCAGATGGTGGTCAAGATCGTGCACGACCAGTTGGTCGAGACGCTGGGCACGCAAAGCGCCGGCATCGATCTTCACGCCGCGCCGCCGGTCGTCCTCATGATGGTCGGCCTGCAAGGCTCCGGCAAAACCACCACCACCGCCAAAGTCGCCAAGCGGCTGACCGACCGCCGACGGCAGAAAGTGCTGATGGCCTCGCTCGACGTGCGCCGCCCGGCGGCGATGGAGCAACTCGCCGTGCTCGGCCGCGACACCGGGATCGACACGCTGCCGTTGGTCGAGGGCCAGATGCCGCCGCAAATCGCCAAGCGCGCGCTCGAGGCTGCCCGCCTCGGCGGCTACGACGTGGTGCTGCTGGACACAGCGGGCCGCACCACGCTCGACGACGCCATGATGAGCGAGGCGGCCGAGGTCAAGCGCGCCGCCAATCCGCACGAGGTTCTGCTGGTCGCCGACGCGCTCACCGGCCAGGACGCCGTCAATTTGGCGCGCGCCTTCGATGAGCGCGTTGGCCTGACCGGCATCGTGCTCACCCGCGTCGACGGCGACGGTCGCGGCGGCGCGGCCTTGTCCATGCGCGCGGTCACCGGCAAGCCGATCAAGCTGATCGGCACCGGCGAGAAATTGGACGCGCTGGAGGAGTTCGATCCGGCCCGCATCGCCGGCCGCATCCTCGGCATGGGCGACGTGGTGGCGCTGGTGGAGAAGGCGGCCGCGCATATCGACCAAGAAAAGGCCGCCCGCGCCGCCGAGAAGATGCGCAAGGGCGCCTTCGATCTGTCCGATCTGCGCGACCAGTTGAGCCAGATGCAGGCCATGGGCGGCATGTCCGGCTTGATGGGCATGCTGCCGGGCGTCGCCAAGATGAAGAACCAGCTCGCCAACGCCAACATGGACGAGACGGTCATCAAGCGGCAGGTCGCGATCATCGATTCGATGACGCCGCGCGAGCGCCGCAACCCGGACATTCTCAAGCACAGCCGCAAGAAGCGCATCGCCGCCGGCTCCGGCACCAAATCCGAAGACATCAACAAGCTGCTCAAGATGCACCGCACCATGGCCGACATGATGAAGGCGATGGGCTCAGGCAAGCGCGGTGCGCTCGGCAGCCTCGGGCAGATGATGGGCTTCGGCGGCGGCATGCCGTCGCCGGAAGAGATGCAGAAGCTCGCCGAAAAAATGCCGGGCGGCGGCCTGCCGCCGAATATGCCGGGCATGCCGACCTTGCCGACGAATTTCCCGGGCGCGCCGGGCATGCCGGGGCTCGGAAAGTTTCCAGGTTTGCCGGGCCTGCCCGGAAAGAAGAAGTGAATTCGGTTTAGTCAGAAAGGAACGCTGAAATGTCTCTCGTCATCCGCATGGCCCGGGCCGGCACCAAGAAGCGGCCGTTCTATCACATCGTGGTCGCCGACTCGCGTAGCCCACGCGACGGCCGCTTCATCGAGCGGCTCGGCTATTTCAATCCGCTGCTGCCGAAGGAAAAGACCGAGCGGCTGAAACTCGATCTCGACATGGTCAAGGACTGGATGAAGAAGGGCGCGCAGCCGTCCGACCGCGTGATGCGCTTTCTCGATGCCGCCGGCATCGCCAAGCGCGAGAAGCGCAACAATCCGGTCAAGGCGATCCCGCGCAAGGAACGCAAAGCGCAGGCCGAGGAAGCGCTCAAGGCCAAGGAAGCCGCCGATGCGGCCGCCAAGACCGCCGCGGCCGCCAAGGCCGCCGCGGACAAAGCGGCCGCCGACAAGGCGGCGGCCGAGCAGCCGGCGGCGAGCTGATGCGCGCGGCCTGATACGCCGTGGCCGAGCGCATCCGCGTCGCCCGCATCGGGGCCGCGCACGGCGTCCGCGGCGAGGTGAAGCTGTGGTCGTTCACGGAAGATCCGATGGCGGTCACGAGCTACGGCGCGCTGGAGACCGAAGACGGCACGCGGCGCTTCGAGATCGAAAGTCTGCGCCCGGCCAAGGATCATCTGGTCGCGCGCATCGCCGGCGTCGCCGACCGCGATGCGGCAGAAGCCTTGCGCAATCTCGAATTGTTCGTGCCGCGCGAGCGGCTGCCGGAGATCGAGGAAGCCGACACCTTCTACTACGCCGATTTAGTCGGGTTGGCGGCGGTCACCGCGGACGGTGCAACGCTCGGCACGGTGACCGTGGTGCATAATTTCGGCGCCGGCGACATCATCGAGATCGCACCGGCCGCCGGCGGCGCGCCGCTGATGTTGTCGTTCACCGAAGCGGCGGTGCCGAAGGTCGATTTGAAGGCGAAACGGATCGTCGTCGTGCCGCCGGGCGAGATCGAGGTGAAGGAAGAAGACTGACAATGTGGCGCGCGCAACAAACTCCGTTCATTCCCGCGCAAGCGGGAATCCAGAGCGACAACCTATGCGCCGGCATCTTTAACTCCTGGGTCCCCGCTTTCGCGGGGACGAACGGAGATAGAGCGAGAACCTGATCATGTGGCGCGCGAGTGTGCTGACGATCTTTCCGGACATATTTCCCGGGCCGCTGGCGCAAAGCCTCGCCGGCAAGGCGCTAGCCGCGGGCATCTGGTCGCTCGACACCCACGACATCCGCAATGCGGCCACCGACAAGCACCGCACCGTCGACGACACACCGGCCGGCGGCGGGCCCGGCATGGTGGTGAAGGCGGATGTGCTGGCGCGCGCGCTCGACGCGGTGCCGCACGACACGCGGCCCCGCCTGCTGATGAGCCCGCGCGGCACGCCGCTGACGCAACGCAAGATCGCCGCGCTCGCCGCGGGGCTCGGCGCGGTCATCGTGTGCGCCCGCTTCGAGGGCGTCGACGAACGGCTGATCAAGACGCGCGGCTTGCAAGAAGTCTCGCTCGGCGATTTCGTGCTGTCCGGCGGCGAGATCGCCGCGCTGGCGCTGCTCGACGCCTGCGTGCGGCTGTTGCCCGGCGTCATGGGCAAGGAGGCCTCGGCGGCGGAGGAAAGCTTCGCCGACGGCCTCTTGGAGTATCCGCAATACACGCGGCCGCCGGTGTTCGAGGGCGAGCCGATCCCCGAAGTGCTCATCTCCGGCGATCACGCCAAGGTTAAAGCCTGGCGCCGGGCCGAAGCCGAACGGCTGACCGCCGCACGGCGGCCCGACTTGTGGGCCGCTTATCTCGCCCGCAAAAACGCCCAAAAAGGCCCGAAAACCGATGGGTGACAAGGGATAAGCTTTGTAATACAAGCTCGCCGACCCATTCAGGACGGACAGAAACCGCGCGCCGGATGCTGGCGCTGCCGACGGAGACTTCCCCCATGAACCTCATCCAGCAGCTCGAAAAGGAGCAGGTCGAGAAGCTCTCGGCCGGCAAGGACATCCCCGACTTCGGGCCGGGCGACACCGTGCTGGTCAACGTCAAGGTGGTGGAAGGCGAGCGCAGCCGCATCCAGGCCTATGAGGGCGTGTGCATCGGCCGTTCCGGCCGCGGCCTGCACGAGAACTTCACCGTGCGCAAGATTTCCTACGGCGAAGGTGTCGAGCGCGTGTTCCCGCTCTACGCACCGATGATCGACTCGATCAAGGTGGTGCGCCGCGGCAAGGTGCGCCGCGCCAAGCTCTATTACCTGCGGGGCTTGCGCGGCAAGAAGGCGCGCATCGCCGAGGCGCAAGGCGCGGTCGGCGAGGAAGCCGCCGAAGCGGCTGCCGCCAAGGATTGACCGGCTCCCGCGCCGACGCGTGAACAGGGCGCGCCCTTGGCGGGCGCGTTATTTTTTCACCGCCGCACTGGTGAACGCGTCGAGAGCACCGGTGACCTTCTTGATGACCGGATTGTCTTTCGGCAGGCCGTGCGCCGCCGCCATATCGGCCGGCGCCTCGTAAGCAAGCCAGACCTGGCCGCCGGCATCCTGCCAAGCCAGGACCTTGAGCGGCAGGTCGAGCCCCATGGTCTGCTGCGCCTGCATCAGCGGCGTGCCGACTTTCGGGCTGCCGAAGATAATGAGCTCGGTCGGCCGCAGGTCCATATCGACCTTCTTCGCTCCGGCGGCGTGGTCGATGCGGGCGAATACGGTCAGCCCCTTCCCCTTCACCACCGCCGCGAGCCGGTCGATGGATTCGCCGACCGAATGCGGGCTCTGCTTGCGGACAAGCTCAGCCTGCGCCGTGCCCGCCGCCACGACCAGCACGGCGGCCACGGCCGCAATAATCGTTCGTTTCATGACAATCCTCCCAATTGCGCCGCGCCCGCCGGCCGACTCTCAACGCCCATATTACGAAGTGGGCCGGCGACGGCCGGTCACGTCTCTTCACCAATGCGTGTGGACCATGCGCCGCCGGGCCGCGTTTTTCCGTTCATTGTCGGAACCGGCGCAAATGGCTATATATCGGCCATGGTTTCCAAGGCTCAGCGCATCATCCTGGCCGACCATGCCCGGCTGCCCTGGCGCTTCTTCGGGCGGTTGATAGCCTGCGTGCAAGCCGGCCTTTGATCCGCCGCCGGCTGAACCGGCGCGCGCGAACCGTTTTCCCATTCCGTCAAGCCAAGGCTTCGAGCAATGAAACCGCGTACCCTCTACGACAAGATCTGGGACGACCATCTGGTGGACGAGCAGCCCGACGGCACCTGTCTCATCTATATCGATCGTCATCTGGTGCACGAGGTGACCAGCCCGCAGGCTTTCGAAGGATTAATGCTGGCCGGCCGCACCGTGCATGCGCCGGAAAAGACGCTGTGCGTCGTCGACCATAACGTGCAGACCACCAACCGCCATCTGCCGAAGGAAGACCCGGAGAGCGTGGCGCAGATCGCCTTCCTGGCCGAGAGCGCCAAGATTTTTGGGCTCGAATATTTCGACGAGTTCGACAAGCGCCAGGGCATCGTCCATGTCATCGGCCCGGAGCAGGGCTTCACTTTGCCCGGCTGCACCATCGTATGCGGCGACAGCCACACGGCAACACATGGCGCCTTCGGCGCCCTCGCCTACGGCATCGGCACCACGGAAGTCGAGCACGTGCTGGCAACGCAGACGCTGATCCAGACCAAATCCAAGAACATGCGCGCGGTGGTCGACGGCCAGTTGCCGGCAGGCGTCACCGCCAAGGACATCATCCTCGCCATCATCGGGGAAATCGGCACCGCCGGCGGCACCGGCTATGCGCTGGAATATGCCGGCGAGGCGATCCGCGCGCTTTCGATGGAAGGCCGCATGACGGTGTGCAACATGTCGGTGGAAGGCGGCGCCAAGGCCGGCTTCATCGCGCCCGACGAGAAAACCTTCGAATATCTCAAGGACAAGCCGAAGGCGCCCAAGGGCAAGGCCTGGGACCAGGCCATGCGCTACTGGGAGACGCTGCGCTCCGATGATGACGCGCATTTCGACCACGAGATCTGGCTGCACGCCGCCGAGCTGCCGCCGCTGGTGACCTGGGGCACCAGCCCCGAGCAGATCTCCTCGATCACCGGCCGCGTGCCGGTCGCCGCGGACATCCGCGACGAGCACAAGCGCCATGCCGCCGAGCGCTCGCTTAACTATATGGGGCTGAAGGGCGGCGAGAAGATCACCGACATCAAGCTCGACCGCGTGTTCATCGGCTCCTGCACCAATGCGCGCATCGAGGACCTGCGCGAGGTGGCGCGCATCGTCGGCGACAAGCACGTCAACGAGAACGTCGGCGCCATGATCGTGCCGGGCTCAGGGCTGGTGAAGGAACAGGCGGAAGCCGAGGGCCTCGACAAGATCTTCAAGAAAGCCGGCTTCGACTGGCGCGAGCCGGGCTGCTCGATGTGTCTCGCCATGAATCCGGACAAGCTGCAGCCGGGCGAGCGCTGCGCCTCGACCTCCAACCGCAACTTCGAAGGGCGCCAGGGCCACAAGGGCCGCACCCACCTGGTCTCGCCGGCCATGGCGGCGGCCGCGGCGATCGCCGGCCACTTCGTCGACGTGCGGGAGTGGAAGTAGCGCGATAGCAATTCAGAATTTAAGTGCAAAAAGGCTCGCCATTTTCGGCGGGCCTTTTCGTTTTCACGCGCGCAACGCCGTCACCAGCACCGCCAAACGCGGCGCCAGTAGCGGTGGCCGTGATGCCAGCTGCGCACGCGCACCCAGCCGCATTCCGGCGCGGGCGCGTCGTAGTAGTAACGGCGGGGGTAGTTGAACGAGTAGGACTGATAGGGCCAACCATAATAAAGATACGGGCCCCACCCGCCGAACCAATATCCCGCTTGTGCGCTGCCCGGCACGGCCAGCGCCAGGCCGGCGGCGAGCGCGACCCCTGCGAAAAGCTTCATGAGTTTCGACATCGATTCACCCCCGATGCCACCACCGCCATTAAATAATCTATACTAGAAAACTTGCCGCCGAGTTACTGGCACCCGCAGCGCATTCGCGGCAAAATTTAAGTGCAAAAAGGCCCGCCATTTTCGGCGGGCCTTTCGTTTGGCTCAGAATCCGAAGCCAAAATAGAACCCCGGCCGGCGATAGTAATAATAGCGGTACGGGTAATAGTGCCGATACCGGTAATAGCGCGGCACATAATAATAGCGGTAGGCATAGTAGTAGGGTTGGCCATAGTAATAGCGATGGCGATAGCGCGGCCGGTAATAGCGGTATACGTGCCGTCGATGATAGCGCCGGGCGCTGAGGTCGATCTGAACCGCCTGGCCGGCCGTCAAACCTTGCGCCTTGCGGCTTGCCGCATCTGCCGGAGCCGATACGGCAACCAGAATCAGGGCCGCGGCCGCCGCACACAAGATCAAGAATTTTCTCATATCAGCCTCCTCGTGGGCTTCGTCAAGAAAACGTCGAACACCAAATTTTGGTTCGCCGCCTGCGCTCCCGCTCCGACCAGCATTGCATGCGCGATCGCCGGGCCGCTGACGCGCCTCGATTGAAAACGCGATAGCATCAAACTGTGTGGTTATTTTGACCGGGATCAGAAACGGCCCGGGTCGCTATCTCAGCGTTTACTGCCACCAGCATTGCATGCGCGGCACGATCACCGTCCCGCTGACGCGGTATTCCTTGGTTAGCCAGGAGCGGCAGTAGCGCTTGGCATTGGGACCCGGATAGCTCAGCCGCGGATGCACGATGATCCGTGCTTGCGTTTCGGCGTACCGCGACGCCTTGGATTTTGCGGCTGACGCCGGCACCACGGCGCCGAGGCTGAGCGCCAAAATCCCCGCCAAGAGGACAAAGCCGGCCGCAATGAAACGCATCCGGGGCTCCCTGCCGCGCGCCACAATAATAAACGGTCGCCCATCCGGCCGACTCCGTCAATGGCTTGGCGGGCGCACCGCGCTGCCCTACATGACTGGTATGACAGGCCAATTCGACGACCGTCGCGCCCGGCAGGGGGCCATGCCCTCGCTCGTCGATATCGAGGCGCTGGCGGCGAAGGCCTATGCGCGGCTGCCGGCGCATTTCCGCGCCCTGTGCGAGGACCTGGTCATCCGGGTGGAGGACTTCCCCACTCCCGAGGTGGTCGATGCCATGGGCTTGCGCAGCCGCTACGACCTGCTCGGTCTGTTCCAGGGGATCGGCCTGCCGTTCCGCTCGGACCCGGTGTCCGGCCAGATGCCCAACATGATCTGGCTCTATCGGCGGCCGATCCTGGCCTATTGGGATGACCGCGCGGACAGTCTGCCGGCGATCGTTACACATGTGCTGGTGCACGAAATCGGCCACCACTTCGGCTTCTCGGACGCCGACATGGAGGCGATCGAGGCGAGCGCGGAATGACGGCGCGATCACCGCGTCAAATAATTGCGATTGAAAACCTGCATTTGACGGTCCGCAGGATTCAGTTGATATTTGCATCAACTCCTAAAAGGAAAAGGGGACCGCGTGATCGTCACCGTATTCCGTTCCCGACTGGTGCCGGGTGTGCGCGAGGATTATGTCGCGCTGGTCGATCGCATGGTCGAACTCGCCGCCTCAATGCCGGGCTATATCTCGCACAAAGGCTTTTTCGCCGAAGACGGCGAGCGCTGCACAATCGTCGAGTTCGAGTCGGAAGCGGCACAGCGCGCTTGGCGCATGCATCCGGAACATCGCGTTGCGCAGCGCAAGGGTCGCGATATCTATTACGCCTCGTACAGCCTGCAGATTTGCGAGCTGAAGCGCGAGTCGAAGTTCGACCGCCGCGCGGGCGAGATAGCAGCGGAGTAACGCTGCCGATATGCGTATGGCTGGGGCGAAGCCCCGGCTATTGACCGGACCAGCGAAGACCCTATGACAATGGGCCGTCCGAGCGGCCGGGAGTATCAGGAACCATGCAGAAATTCACCACCCTCGAAGGCGTCGCGGCGCCGCTGAAGATGATCAATGTCGACACCGACATGATCATCCCCAAGCAATATCTGAAGACCATCAAACGCACGGGGCTGGGCAAGGGCCTGTTCTCCGAGATGCGCTTTAAGGACGACGGCAGCGAGAACCCGGATTTCGTGCTCAACAAGCCGGCCTATCGCAACGCCAAGATTCTGGTGGCCGACGACAATTTCGGCTGCGGCTCGAGCCGCGAACATGCGCCCTGGGCGCTGATGGATTTCGGCATCCGCGCTGTGATCTCCACCTCGTTCGGCGACATTTTCTACAACAACTGCTTCAAGAACGGCGTGCTGCCGATCCGCGTCAGCCCCGAGGAACTGGAGAAGCTATTCGACGACGCCGAGCGCGGCGCCAATGCCACGCTGAGCATCGATTTGGAGAAACAGGAAATCCGCGGACCCGACGGCGGCGTGGTCAAATTCGAGGTCGATGAATTCCGCAAGCACTGCATGCTCAACGGCCTCGACGATATCGGCCTGACCAAGCAGAAGGCGGACAAGATTGTAAGCTACGAGGAAACGGCTAAAGCCGCGCGGCCGTGGGCGTGATTACTTGCCCAAGCAGTCGGTGAGGAATTTGACGCGGTCGCGCGGGAGCAACTTTTGTGCGGCCGCCTGTTTTTGGCAGTCCGCCAGCTTCTTCTGCTCGGCGGCTCTCTTTTCGGCTGCTGCTCGAAATTCAGGCTTGACCTTCGACGGGTCCACCATCCGGCCCTGCGCAAAGGCCGCGCCGGCCGATAGCGTCGCAGTGACAATCAGCGCTGTCAGGATTTGGACGACCGTAAGGCGAGTGTATCGGCGCATGATTTGAAATTCTACTCCGTCGGTGACCCGATAGCCATTCATGTGGAACTGGAAGAGGCAATCGCCTCCGCGATCGCTACCGTGCGCCGTGCCATCTCGGCATGCAGGCGCTCGACCATACGTCCGTCGATCGACACCACGCCCTTACCCTTGTTCTCCGGCAGGTTGAAGGCGGCGATGATCTTGCGCGCCTGTTTAATCTCCTCCTCCGACGGCGAGAATGCCTTGTTGCAGGGCGCGATCTGGTTGGGATGGATCAGGGTCTTGCCGTCGAAGCCAAGCTCGACCCCTTGCGCGCATTCCATCGCAAAACCGTCGCTGTTTGCGAGATCGTTGTAGACGCCGTCGAGAATATCGACGCCATGAACGCGCGCGGCGGCGATGCAAGTGGACAGCCAAGCCAACATCGGCGCGCGGCCGGGCACCAGGCGCGCGCGGGTGTCCTTGGCAAGATCGTTGGTACCCATGACCAGGACCGCCAGCCGCGATTCCGAATCGCGCGCTTCGGCGGCGATCGCCAGGATATTGAAGATGGCGAGCGGCGTCTCGAGCATTGCCCACACCCTGGTCTTGTGGGAGATCGCCATGTCGAGCAGGCGGCGGCCGACCTGCTCCAGCGTGTCGGGGCTCGAGACTTTCGGCACCAGGATGGCGTCGGGCGCGGCATGGGCGGCGGCGGCAAGGTCTTCGGCGTGCCAGGGTGTGTCGACGCCGTTGACGCGGACGACCACCTCGCGCGCGCCGAAGCCACCCGCCTTTACGGCCTCGGAGACTTGGCGACGCGCGGCCTCCTTGGCGTCGGGGGCGACCGAATCCTCAAGATCGAGGATGACGCCGTCGGCGGCGAGCGTCCTCGCCTTCTCCAGCGCGCGGGCGTTGGAACCCGGCATGTAGAGCACGCTGCGGCGCGGACGGATGGTCATGACGGCAACTTTATCGGCCGCCGCGAATGGTTCAAGGCGTATCGAGGTTCGCGAAACGCGGCTTGACGATGCGATAAAGCTGGAAGCGGTCGCCGTCCATGACGAGTTTCAGCCGCTCCGGATCGGGATTGGGCGCGTCGTCTTCGGTGAACAAGACATAAAGATAATCGAACTTGGTCCAGTTCAGCCAGAACGCGGGCATGTAGGACTGCGGGAGATCGGCCGCGACGATGAGCTGCGAGACCGAGGGCGGTACGCCGTCCGTGATGTCGGCAAAGTCGCGATACTCGGGCCGCACATGCATCACCTGCTTGCCGGCGACCGTGAAGGCGGTGGTGACCAGCGCCGAGCGCTCGATCATGGCGATGCAGGCGGCATGCACCAGGCCGAGGTCGAGCACGTCTTCGCCGAACGAAGAGCGGTCGGCGTAGGCCACGAACACTTTCGAACCCGGCACGATGCGCCGCACCGAGGAGCGCATCTCGCTGGTCGAATCCGACAGCTGCGACCAGGTGTAATCGATCTCGATCAGCCGGCCGGCAATCAGCACCATGAGAACGATTAGGGCGGCGCGGCGCACCAGCCGGCGGCGCAATTCCAGGTCGCCGCAGGCAAACAGCATGAACACGATGCCGAGCGGTACCCGCTGATCGGTCATGTAAGTGTCGAACATCACCCGCGGCAGCGCGAAATAGACCGCGCCGCCGACCACGATCAGCACGAACACCAGCGGATGAAAACGCAGCACCCGGTGGCGGATCGCCCAGATCAGGCTCGCGGCCATTACTGCCATCAGCGCAAAGGCGGCGATGTCGGAATAATCGACAAACACATAAGTCAGACCGTCGATCTTGCCGCGCTGGTCCCAGTACATCGCCGACATCAGCTGCATGGTCGGGCTGGCATAGAGCAGTGGCGCCGCGGCCAGGAACGGCAGCCCGCTGGCGACGAAATCGACAATGCGGCCCGGCCACGGCTCGACCCGGCGTTCCCACAGGCGCCACAGCTCGAACGAGAGCACGCCGATGCCGTAAATGCCGAGCGCCGACAAGTGACAGAAGAACAGCACCAGCACGCTTGCCGTCGACAGCGCGAAGCGGATCGGCCAGACGCGCTCGCGCACGGCGATCCAGCCGGCCAGCGCCCACAAGGCAACGCCGATGCCGAAAATGTAATTCATCAAGCCGACCAGAAAGACGTAATTATAAAGCAGCGGAATGGCGAACAGCGGCATCACCGACCAGCGCCCGACCAGCGCGCGATTCAACGCCAGCGTACCGGAGACGATGAGCGCAAACATGCCGACCATGAACACCTGTCCGGCGAGATAGATCTTCATGACGTGCGCCAACCACGGCACAATCAGGTCCATGGTCAGATTGGGGATGACCTGCCAATCGAGCTCATAGAACTTCGCCAGTTGCGGGTTCTTCGACAGCGTCGCGATCACCTGCATGCGCGCCAGGTGATTGACGTAGTCCGATAGCGGCGGCAGCGGATGCGTCCAGATCGGGACCGAGATCAGCAGCGTGAATACGACGCCCAGCACGGCGATCTGGAGCCCCGAGAATCCGCCGCTTCGGAATCGCGGGGCCGACTGTTCTTGGATAAGGGGTTTGTTCGGTGACAGCATGTGCGGATTCGATTCTTGCGTGCGAATCGTCGATTGTACATCAACGAGCGATGAATATCGGGGCTTGCACCGGTTTCAGCGGGCCGGATGCAAGACAATTAGGCACGGCGGCCATGAAATCCGGGTTTTACCTTAACTAGCGGGCCTGCGATGTGCCTGGCCGGGGGCTGATGGCTGCAATGACCTACGGATTGCCAATGGCGATCTGGGCATGAATAGAAGGGCGAAAGTTAGGCGGAGCAGACCCCATGGATTTCCCGCAACGGCTGATCGACGGCTACGGCGCCTTCCTGAGCGAGCGGCTACCGCGTGAGCAGAGTCGCTTCCACGCGCTGGCGGAAACCGGGCAGCGGCCGGAGATCATGGTGATCGGCTGTTCCGACTCGCGGGTGTCGCCGGAGGTGATCTTCGACGCGCGGCCGGGCGAATTGTTCGTGGTGCGCAACGTTGCCAACATCGTGCCGCCCTTTGCGCCGGACGGCCAGGCGCACGGCGTCTCCGCCGCTTTGGAATTCGGTGTCGGCGCGTTGAAGGTAAAGCACATCGTCGTGCTCGGCCACGCGCAATGCGGCGGCGTCAAAGCCTTCGCCGAGAACGCCGAGCCGCTGTCACCCGGCGACTTCATCGGCAACTGGATGAAGCTGATGGCGCCGGCGGCCGACAAGGTGTTACGCACGGGCCTTTCGCCGGCGGATTACCTCACAAGGCTGGAATGGGCGAACATCGCCAACAGCCTCGACAGCCTGCTGACCTTCCCAGGTCTGGCCAAACTGATCGAACACGGTACGGTGCGAACGCACGGCGCCTATTTCGGCGTCGCCACCGGAGAACTGTCGGTGCTCGACAAGGCGAGCGGCCAATTCCGCCCCGTGGCGGCGGAGGCGCATGCGCGGGCGTTTCAGGCGCCGCGCTTCTGACTACGCCGCCTTCTTCTTCGCCTGGATCAGCTTGCGGTTGATCAACAACTCCGCGATCTGCACGGTATTTAGCGCCGCGCCTTTGCGCAGATTGTCGGAGACCACCCACAGCACCAGACCGTTATCGACGGTCGGATCGGTGCGAATGCGGCTGATGTAAGTGGCGTCCTCGCCCACCGACTCGTAGGGCGTCACGTAGCCGCCGTCCTCGCGCTTGTCGATCACCAGGCAGCCGGGCGCCTTGCGCAAAATCTCACGCGCCTCGTCGGCGCTGATCGGGTTCTCGAACTCGATGGTGACCGCTTCCGAATGGCCGACGAACACCGGCACACGAACACATGTCGCCGTGAGCTTGATCTTGGGATCGAGTATCTTCTTGGTCTCGGCCACCATCTTCCATTCTTCCCTGGTGTAGCCGTCCTCCATGAATACGTCGATCTGCGGAATCAGATTGAAAGCGATTCGCTTGGGAAACTTCTTGGGCTCGATCTCGTCGACGGTGAACACCGCCTTGGTCTGCGCGAACAGCTCGTCCATGGCGTCCTTGCCGGCGCCCGACACCGATTGATAGGTCGCCACCACCACGCGCTTGATCTTGGCGGCGTCGTGCAGCGGCTTGAGCGCGACCACCAATTGCGCCGTGGAGCAGTTCGGGTTGGCGATGATGTTCTTCTTGGCGAAGCCGGCCGCGGCGTCGGCGTTCACCTCCGGCACCACCAGCGGCACGTCCGGGTCCATGCGCCAGGCGGATGAATTGTCGATCACCACCGCGCCCTGCGCTGCGATCTTGGGCGACCATTCCTTAGACACCGCGCCGCCGGCCGACATCAGGCAGATGTCGACGTCGGAGAAATCGTAGTGGTCGAGCGCCTTCACCTTCAGCGTCTTGTCGCCGAACGAGCACTCGGTCCCCAAGCTCTTGCGCGAGGCGAGCGCCACCACCTCGTCGGCGGGGAACGCCCGCTCGGCCAGGATATCGAGCATTTCGCGCCCGACATTGCCGGTGGCACCCACCACGGCGACCTTGTAACCCATTGTTAACGCTCCAATACTTTTGCCACGCCTATTGTATCATGGCGCAACCGGATGGCAGCGCTTCTAGGCGAGAATAAGCGCAAAGACAACGGGAGCCTGCGGAGACAGAGGGATGCATCCGGCCCTGCATTGCTGGCGCGAGGAACTATCCGACGCCATGGTGCGCTGGCTCGCTTATCTATGCGGGATCGCGGTGCTTTCCGTTGCCGCCGCGCATTCCTTCCAAGCGCGGCCAGCGATGCGCGCCGAGCCAGCGTCGCAGTCCCAATGGGTCGAAATCGGAAAGCCGTTCCCGGCTTTCGCGCTCGCCATTCCGGAAGCTGCCGACACGCCCGCGCACTATGCCATCCGGCGCGACCGCCAAGGCGGCGGCCGCAAGGATATCCTCACGCTCGGCGAACCGGACGGTGCCGATCCCTATCTCCAGGTCGAGATCTATCGCGCCGGCGGCGAAATCACACGCTTCCCGGCGCCGGCCGCGACCATCGCCGCCGATGCCGCCGCGCTCGGGCCGGCGGACATGCAGCCATCGGCCGCGCCGCTGGCGAGCAAGTTCGGGCCGCTCACGATCGTCACCTTCACAACCTCGAAAGGCTTGAGCCGCCATTGCCTCGGCTTCGTGCGCGCCTATGACGATCCCATGTTGCAACTGTCCGGCTGGTTCTGCCGCGGCGGCGAACTCATCGAGCGCGCGACGCTGTCCTGCGCGCTTGACCGGCTGACGCTGCTCGCCGCCGGCAGCGAGCCGAAGATCGGTGCGCTGTTCGCAAAGGCCGAATTGCATCGCAGTTTCTGCGGCCAGCGCGACCCCATTTTGGCCTCAACGCCGAAATATAAGCTGCTTTGGAAGGCACTCGCCAACCGCCCATTACCGCGCCGCATCGGCCGTTAGAACGGCGCCTTTGGCCGAAATGACACACAAACCCGGCTTAGGTCCGGTTTTAAGGCTTTAACCTGGACAATTGCCCGTGATCAGGCCCTATTGCGGCGAAACGAACCCGACTAGACTGCATTATGAACTAGCGGCCCTTGGCCAGAGGACATCATGCGCTTGAAATATCTCGCGGTTGCCGTCGCGTTTGCTGGGGCTTTGGGCTTGCTGGCCGCTCCGGCCAACGCCGCGCCACAGAAAAAGCGGGTGTATTACAACCGCGACCACACCGTGGTGGTCAGCCGCGATGAGAACGGGCGCACGCGCACCCGCATCATTATTCAAAAGCGCTCCTATCTCGACCCCGGCACCGAGCCGCTGCCGAGCGAACGCAGCACACTGGATTACATTGATAACCCGAACCAGCGGGCCTCAGGCGTGCTCGACAACACGGCGTTCGGCGACCGCGGCACCCTGCCCGGCCCGTTCACGCTGCCGAGCCGGCACAATCCCTGGCTACAGTTCTAGGCGGCAAGGGCTTCCAGCTCGGCCAGGATCGCGTCGCCCATCTCCGAGGTTGAAACGACTTTCGCCCCCTCCGACTTGATGTCGGCGGTGCGCAGGCCCTTGGCCAGCGTTAAGGCGATCGCCTGCTCGATCATGTCGGCCTGCTTGCTCAGGTTGAATGAGTAGCGCAGCGCCATGCCGAACGAGGCGATCATGGCAATCGGGTTGGCGATGCCCTTGCCGGCGATATCGGGCGCCGAGCCGTGCACCGGCTCATACAATGCCTTGCGCTGCTTGGTCTTGGGATCGACCTCGCCGAGCGAAGCCGACGGCAGCATGCCGAGCGAGCCGGTCAAGGTGGCGGCGATGTCGGACAACATGTCGCCGAACAGGTTGTCGGTGACGATGACGTCGAACTGCTTGGGCCAGCGCACCAGCTGCATGCCGCCGGCATCCGCCAGCATGTGCTCAAGCTGGACGTCCTTGAACTCGCGCGCATGTAACGAGGTCATCACCTCGTTCCACAGCACGCCCGACTTCATGACGTTGCGTTTGTCCATGGAGGTGACCTTGTTGCGCCGCTTGCGCGCCAGCTCGAAGGCCACCCGCCCGATACGTTCGATCTCGTAGGTGTCGTAGACCTGGGTGTCGATGGCGCGCTTCTGGCCGTTGCCGAGATCGGTGATGGTCTTGGGCTCGCCGAAATAGACCCCGCCGGTGAGTTCGCGCAGGATGATGATGTCGAGCCCTTCGACCACCTCGCGCTTGAGCGAGGAGGAGTCGGCGAGCGCCGGATAGACGATGGCCGGGCGCACGTTGGCGTAGAGGTCGAGGTCCTTGCGCAGGCGCAGCAGGCCGGCTTCCGGCCGTACGTCGTAACCAACCTTGTCCCATTTCGGCCCGCCCACCGCGCCGAAGATGACGGCGTCGGCGGCTTTCGCCTTCGCCATTGTCTCGTCGGTGATGGCGACCCCGTGGGCGTCGTAGCAGCAGCCGCCGACCAAAGCCTCCTCGGTCTTGAATTTGTCCGGGCCTTTCTCGTTGAAGAAGGCAATGACGCGTTTGACTTGCGTCATCACTTCCGGGCCGATGCCGTCGCCGGGGAGAAGCAGCAGATTGTGGGTAGCCATGGACGCCTCGCTGCTACAAGTCTTGACTGTCGTGCCGGGGCGCGTAAAGCGCGAGGTCGGCAATGATGACGAGAGGATTGCTAATGGACGGCACGCGGAATGGCAAGGCGGGCGGCGCATCGCCGTTCAGCGCGACCAATCCAATTTCGTTGTATGCTGAGAGGCTCTATGGTTGCCGCCGTTCCAGGCTCTCACTCCTCATTCGATCGTGGCGACAATGATCAACACCGTAGTGCGCTTGAAATCTCGGCCGAACGGCATTCCGCAGGCCGAGCATTTCGAGATCGCGGAGGCGCCCGTCCCCGCACTTCGCGACGGCCAATTTCTGGTCCGCAACGAATACCTGTCGGTCGATCCGGCGATGCGCGGTTGGGTCAACGCGGTCGCCAACTATTCGGATCCTGTGGGCATCGGCAAAGTCATGCGATCGTTCGCGGCCGGCGAAGTCATCGCCTCGCAGCACCCGCGATTTGCCGCGGGTGACAAGGTCATGGGCATGCTCGGTTGGCAGCACTACGCCGTCGCCGAGGCTGATGCGATTTCCCGCAAGGTGACCGAGACCGACCTGCCGTTGTCGCTCTCGCTCGGCATTCTCGGTCTCAACGGCGTTACCGCCTATTTCGGTCTGCTGGAGGCCGGACGCCCGCGTCCCGGCGATACGGTGGCTGTCTCGACGGCGGCGGGCGCGGTCGGCTCCGCGGTCGGCCAGATCGCGAAGATCGCGGGCTGCCGCGCGGTCGGCATCGCCGGCGGCGCCGCCAAGACCCGGCTGTGTACCGAAGAATTCGGCTACGATGCCGCGGTCGACTACAAAGCGGAAAATTTCGAGGCTGCGCTGTCAGCCGCCGTCGGCGACGGTATCAATGTCTATTTCGACAACACCGCCGGCCTGATCAGCGACGCCGTGCTGGCGCGACTGGCGGTCGGCGCCCGCGTGGTGATTTGTGGCACCGCCTCGGTCGCAACCTGGAATCCACCGCCGGCCGGCCCGCGGGTCGAGCGCCACCTGCTGGTCAAGCGGGCGCAGATGAGCGGATTTCTCGTCCTCGATTATTTCCACCGCTATGAGGAAGCGGTGGCTCGCCTGGCCAGGTGGGTGCGCGCGGGCGCGCTGCACTATCGTGAAGACATACAGGACGGCATCGAGGCCTGTCCCGGCGCCATCGCGCGGCTCTATCGCGGTGAAAATCTCGGCAAGAGTCTGATCCGGCTGCGGCAATAAGCGCAGCGCCGATCAGAGCCCGCCGAACCAGTTGTAGCCCTGGTTCTCCCAGTAGCCGCCGTGGTCGGTGTTGGTGACTTCCATCGCCACCACGTATTTCGGCTGCTTGAAGCCGAGCTTGGTCGGCATGCGGATCTTCATGGGGAAGCCGTAGGCGCGCGGCAACAGCTTGTGGTCGAACTTGAAGGTCATCTGCGTCTGCGGATGCAGCGCGGTCGGCATGTCGATGGTGTTGGTGTAGCCCTCGGCGCAGCGGAAGAAGATGTATTTGGCGCGGGTATCGGCGCCGATGCGCTTGAGGAAGTCCGACAGCACGGCGCCCTGCCAGGAGCCGATGGCGCTCCAGCCCTCGACGCAGCAATGACGGGTGATCTGCGAGACCTCCGGCAGCTCGTGCAATTCGGCCAGCGTCCATGGCTTCTTGTTGTCGACCAGCCCTGCGACCTCGAGCTTGTAGGTGGCGGGATCGACCACCGGCGCCTTGTCCTCGTTGTAATAGGCGTTGAACGGGAACGGCCGGGTGATGGCGCTTTCCGGATAGGTCGGCGCCAGCTTGGTTTGGCTGAACAGCATGGCCTGCGCGCCGTCGTTGAACTTGGACACCTGGCGCAGCGCGTTCTCGGTGCTATCGCTGTCGATGATGTCGCAACCGGTCAGAAACGCGAGCGCACCCAGGCTGGCGGCGCCGCGCAGGAAATTGCGGCGCATCGGATCCGGCATCAGTTTGCCGGCATCCTTGGTCAGCAGCTTGGGATCGACGCCGGGGATGATCTTGCGTTCGCGCATGACTGTCTTCCTAGCTCCCCGTCACCATGGCGCGCAGACTCTTCGGCACGATCAGCGCCAGCGCCACATGCACCACAAGGAAGCCGACGATCGCCGCCATGGCGACGAAATGCACGTAGCGCGCAAAGTCGTAGCCGCCGAACAACGCGGTCAGTTCCTGGAATTGCACCGGCTTCCAGATCGACAGGCCTGAGGCCACGATCACCACGCCGGTGAGAATGATGCCGGCATAGAGCACCTTCTGCACTGCGTTGTAGTGTGCGAGGTCGTCATGCGCGAGCTTGAAGGTGAGCGCGGCCTTGATGTCGGCGATCACCTGCGACGGATGGATCGGCAGCAACTTGCGGCGGAAGCGGCCGGTGAGAAGCCCAAGCGCCACATAGATGATGCCATTGATCACCAGCACCCACATGGCGGCGAAGTGCCAGAGCAGCGCGCCGCCCAACCAGTTGCCGAGCGCGATGGAACGCGGGAAAGAGATAAAATCGAACAGCGGTGAAGCGTCGTAGATCTGCCAGCCCGAGCCGATCATCACCAGGATCGCAATGGCGTTGACCCAGTGGCACACCCGCACCCAGCCCGGGTGGATGGTCGCGGACGGGGCTGTCGCGGTCATGGTCTCGGCGGTCATGGCAAGCCTGACTGCAAGCATTCTATCCGGTCGGCGTTTGACCGGATATACGGCGCGGCCGGACCCGCGGATCCACGGGCCCGGCCGCGAGCCGGACCTACTTCTTCATTTCGTCCTTTTTCATCGTGTCCTTCTTCATGGTGTCCTTGGACATCGAATCCTTCTTCATCGTGTCTTTCTTCATCGTGTCTTCTTTCTTCATCGTGTCCTTCTTCATGTCGTCGGCGGCATAGGCAGCCGGCGCCAGGGCGAAGCCTGCGGCGATCGCGGTCGACAGAATGGCGGAAAGTAGGATGTTCTTCTTCATTTTGGTCCTCCAGAGGATTGGCATTTGCGTCCCATCGGCTAACACAGCATCCGAACACGTCCTCATCAGTTTCCCGTTGTCGCAAGCTAGCGTTCGGCTCACGGTTTTGTGAGAATGGCGGGGCCGGAATATCGAAGGCAGGAGCCTATTTTGTGAGCGATCCGTCTCTCCCTAAGACCAATCCGGGGAATTTTTTCGAGGATTTCCGCCTCGGCCAGGAAATCCGCCATGCCACCCCGCGTACCGTCACCACCGGCGACGCAGCGCTCTATCAAGGCCTATTCGGGCCGCGCTTTGCCGTGCAGTCGTCCGACGCCTTCGCCAGGACGATCGGCTATCCGCGTTCCCCGCTCGACGACCTGCTGGTGTTTCACGTGGTGTTCGGCAAGACCGTGCCCGACATCTCGCTCAATGCCGTAGCTAATCTCGGCTATGCCAATTGCCGCTTTTTGAAGCCGGTCTACGCGGGCGCCACGCTCAATGCGGTGTCGGAGGTGATTGGCCTGCGGGAAAACGCCAACCGCAAGACCGGCATCGTCTACGTGCGCTCGCGCGGCTTTGATGAGGCCGGCGAAGCCGTGCTCGACTATGTACGCTGGGTGATGGTGCGCAAGCGTGACGAGGCTGTACCCGCGCCCGCAGAAAAAGTGCCCGAACTGCCGAAGGCGGTAGAGCCGGCCCAGCTCGGCGCCGGCTGTCCCAAAATCGATGCGGCGGCCTACGACACGGTGCTGGCCGGCAGCCCGCACCGCTTCGGCGACTACCGGGCCGGCGAAAAGATCGACCACGTCGACGGCATCACCGTCGAGGAAGCCGAGCACATGATCGCCACGCGGCTCTATCAGAACACCGCGCGCATCCATTTCAACCAATTCGCCGAGAGCAAGGGCAGCTTCGGCCGCCGCCTGATCTATGGCGGCCACGCCATCTCGCTGGCGCGCGCGCTCTCGTTCAACGGGCTCGGCAATGCCTTCCACGTTGCGGCAATCAATGGCGGCCGCCACGTGGCGCCGCTGTTTGCCGGCCTCACGGTGTTTGCCTGGTCCGAGGTGCTGGCCACCGCCGAATTGCCCGGCCGCAAGGACGTCGGCGCGCTGCGGCTGCGCACCATCGCCACCAAGGACCGGCCTTGCCCGGATTTTCCGTTGAAGGACAGAGACGACTACGACCCGGCGGTGATCCTCGATCTGGATTATTGGGTGCTGCTGCCGCGCTGACCGCTAGACGCTTTCCCGTAAGTGGTCGACCAGTTGCCGCGCATAGGGCGGCATAGTTTCGATGTCGCGCACGCAGATGGTCAGTTCGCGCAGCGCCCACGGGTCGGTTAATCGCACGGCGCTGATCGCCATGTTGCGCGCGATGCGCTGCACCGTGGTCTCCGGCACGATGCCGACGCCGACGTCGCACTCGACCAGCCGGCAGATGGCGTCGAAGCTGCGCAGCTGCACGCGCAGGCGCAAGGGTCGCCCAATGCGGCTGGCCTTGTCGGCGAGGAAGCGCTGGATGGCGCTGGCGCGGTCGAGTCCGACCATGTCGTAGTCGAGCACTTCGGCAAAGCTGATGCGGGCGCGACCGGCGAGCGGATGCTCGCGCGCCACCACCAGCACGAAGCGGTCGCTCCGGAACGGAAACGTGCGCAAGCCGCCATAGTCGACGGTGCCGGCAACAATGCCGATGTCGCCGGCGCCGTCGGCGATCAGGCCGACGATCTCGTCGCTCAGCCGCTCCTCGAGATCGACGCTGATGTCGGGATAGGCGGTGAGGAACGAACTCAGCGTTTCGGGCAGGAATTCAGTGAGCGCATTGGTGTTGGAAAGCACCCGCACCTGGCCGGCGAGACCGCGCGCATAGGGGCTCAGGTCCTCCTGCAGGCGCTCGCTCTGGGCCAGGATGGTACGCGCGTGCTGCAGCAGGGTGCGCCCGGCCTGGGTCGGGGTCACCCCTTGGCGGCCGCGCACCAGGAGCTCGGCGCCGAGGGCAAGCTCCATCTTGCGGATGCGGGTTGAAGCCGCGGCCAGCGCCAAGTTCGAGCGCGCCGCCCCATGGGTGATGCTGCCCGCCTCGATGATATGGCGGAACAGGTTGAGGTCGGTGAAGTCAAAGCGCATGAAACCAGCAGCCTTCTTATTTAGCGAAGGCAGGCTACGCAAAACACATATTGCACCGCATTATCTTCAGGTTCAAGCTTCGTTTTTGTTGAAGGTTTCGGCTTTGAGTGCCGTCGAGACGCGCGGGATTTCCCGCCGTCCTGCGCGGCAAGATTATTGACCCACGAGCTAGCAAAAGCTTCGGTGTGCGCCGAAGGGCGCGTTGCGGCAGTGGGGGTGTTTGGTTAGGAATCGCGCGCGACCGTCGCGGCATGCTGCGAGCGTTCTGGGGGAATAACGATGGCCGAGCTGGAAGCGGGAACGACGACAGGCGCGCGACGGGCGCGGCCGCTGTCGCCGCACCTGCAAGTCTACAAGATGATGCTGACTTTCGTCATGTCCGGCTTCCATCGCGTGACCGGCATGGTGCTGTATTTCGGCATATTGCTGATCGCCTGGTGGCTGATCGCGGCGGCTTCGGGCCCCAACGCATACGCCTTTTTCGAATGGTGCATGAGCACGCTGATCGGGCAGTTGGTGCTGTTCGGTTACACTTGGGCGCTGCTGCATCACACGCTCGGTGGCGTCCGCCATCTGATCTGGGACACCATTCACGGCTTTGAGCCGGCCGAGCGCGAAATGCTGGCGCTGGCAACCATCGTCGGCTCCGTCTCGCTTACCCTCGTCGTTTGGGTAATCGGCTATCTCGCCATGGGAGGCCCGCGATGAAGCAGCCTCAGATGCGCACGCCGATGCGCCGTGTCCGCGGTTTGGGCGCCGGCCATTCCGGTACCGGAGAATTCTGGCATCAGCGCGTGACGTCGGTCGCCGGCATTCCGCTGACTTTCGCGCTGTTCGTTATCGTGATCTCGCTGCTCGGCCGCAGTCACGCCGCGGTCGTGCAGATTCTCGGCTCGCCGCTGATCGCCATCATCATGCTGCTGTTCATCGTCAATATGGCCTATCACATGTGGATCGGCATGCAGGAGATCATCATCGACTATGTGCACGAGGATAAACTGAAGCTGGTGAGCTTGATGGCGAATACATTCTTCGCCTTCGCCGTCGCGTTTGCCTCCGCTTTCGCCATCCTCAAGCTCTCGTTCGGAGTCTAGCGCATGGCGGCAAATGGACAAGGAAACGGCGCGCCGGCGGTCAACGGCCGCGCCTATCCGATCGAGGATCACAGCTGCGACGTCGTGGTGGTCGGCGCCGGCGGCTCCGGCCTGCGCGCCGTGGTCGGCTGCAGCGAAGCCGGCCTGCGCACCGCCTGCATCACCAAGGTGTTCCCGACGCGCTCGCATACGGTTTCGGCGCAGGGCGGCATCGCCGCCGCGCTCGGCAACATGGGCGAGGACGATTGGCGCTGGCACATGTACGACACCGTCAAGGGCGCCGACTGGCTCGGTGACCAGGACGCCATCGAATATCTCTGCCGCAACGCGCCTGACGCGGTCTACGAGCTGGAGCACTGGGGCCTGCCGTTCTCGCGCCGCGAGGAAGACGGCAAGATCTATCAGCGCCCATTCGGCGGCATGACCACGCATTTCGGCAAGGGCACCGCACAGCGCACCTGCGCCGCCGCCGACCGCACCGGCCACGCCATGCTGCACACCATGTACGGCCAGGCGTTAAAGCACGCGGCCGAGTTCTACGTCGAATATTTCGCCATCGACCTGATCATGGACGACGAGGGCCGCTGCCGCGGCGTGGTGGCGCTCAATCTCGACGACGGCAGCATTCACCGCTTCAGCGCCAACATGGTCATCATCGCCACCGGTGGCTATGGGCGGATCTATTTTACCTGCACGGGCGCCCATACCCAGACCGGCGATGGCAACGCCATGGTGCTGCGCGCCGGGCTGCCGGTGCAGGACATGGAGTTCGTGCAGTTCCATCCCACCGGCATCTACGGCGCCGGCTGCCTGATCACGGAAGGTTCGCGCGGCGAAGGCGGTTACTTGGTCAACTCGGAAGGCGAGCGATTCATGGAGCGCTACGCGCCGTCGGCCAAGGATCTCGCCTCGCGCGACGTGGTCTCGCGTGCCATGACCATCGAGATTCGCGAAGGGCGCGGGGTCGGCAAGGACAAGGACCACATCTTCCTGCACCTCGACCATCTCGATCCGGCCGTGCTGCATGAACGGCTGCCGGGTATAGCCGAACTGGCGCGCATCTTCGCCGACGTTGATATTTCGCGCGAGCCGATCCCGGTGCTGCCGACGGTGCATTACAACATGGGCGGCGTCGCGACGAATTTTCATGGTGAGGCGCTGACCAAGAAGAACGGTAATGCCGACACCGTGATCCCTGGGCTGATGGCGCTCGGGGAAGCCGCCTGCGTGTCGGTGCACGGCGCCAACCGGCTCGGCTCGAATTCGCTGATCGACCTGGTGGTGTTCGGCCGTGCGGCGGCCCTGCGTTGCGCCGAGCTGCTCACGCCCGGCGACAAGCAACCCGAGTTGCCGAAAGATTCAGCCGATCGCGCGCTCGCCCGCCTCGACAAGCTCCGCTTCGCTTCGGGCGGCACGCCGACCGCGGAACTGCGACTCAAGATGCAGAAGGTAATGCAGAACAACTGCGCGGTGTTCCGCACCGGCGAGGTGCTGGACGAAGGCCATAAGCTGATCCACGACGTCTATGCCGGCCTGGCCGATCTGCGCGTTACCGACCGCTCGCTGATCTGGAACTCCGACCTGGTCGAAACGCTCGAGCTCGAAAACCTGATGGCGCAGGCGGTGGTCACCATGGATTCGGCCAAGAACCGCACCGAAAGCCGCGGGGCGCATGCACGCGAAGACTATCCCAAGCGCGACGACAAGGATTGGATGAAGCACACGCTGGCGTGGATGGACGAAAAGGGCGCAGTGAAGATCGACTACCGCCCGGTGCACACCTACACGCTGACCAACGATATCGCCTACATAGAACCGAAAGCCCGCGTCTACTGACACGGCGCATTGGACGGACTGCCGCCATGGTTGAATTCACGCTGCCAAGAAACTCCAAGATCACGCAAGGGCGGGCCTGGCCGCGCGCACCGCATGCGACGCATGTAACCGAGTGCCGCGTCTACCGCTGGTCGCCGGACGACGGTGCCAACCCGCACGTCGACACCTATTTTGTCGACCGCGACGACTGCGGGCCGATGGTTCTCGACGCGCTGATCTGGATTAAGAACAAGATTGATCCGACGCTCACTTTCCGCCGCTCCTGCCGCGAGGGCGTGTGCGGCTCCTGCGCCATGAACATCGACGGCACCAACACGCTGGCCTGCACCAAGGCGATCGACGACGCCAGGGCACCGGTGCGCATCTATCCGCTGCCACACCAACCGGTGGTCAAAGATCTGGTGCCGGATATGAGCAATTTCTACGCACAATATGCCTCGATCGAGCCCTGGCTGAAGACGGTGACGCCGACGCCGGCGAAGGAGTGGAAGCAAAGCCACGAGGACCGCGTCAAGCTCGACGGCATGTATGAATGCATCCTGTGTGCCTGCTGCTCGACCTCGTGCCCGAGCTACTGGTGGAATTCCGATCGCTACCTCGGTCCGGCGGCGCTGTTGCAGGCCAACCGCTGGGTTACCGACAGCCGCGACGAGGCCACCGGCGAACGGCTCGACAATCTCGAGGACCCGTTCCGGCTTTTCCGCTGCCACACCATTCTGAACTGCTCGAAGGCCTGCCCGAAAAGCCTCAACCCCGCGAAAGAAATCGCCAAGCTGAAAAAGACGATGGTTGATCGGCAGTTGTAACTGTCATTCCGGGGCGCGGCCGAAGGCCGCGAACCCGGACTCCATACTCCCTGTCTGTGTTTATGGATTCCGGGCTCGCGCGCTTCGCGAGCACCCCGGAATGACGAGTAAAGAGATGGACGACCCAGCGCTCAGCTTTGAAGGCATCACGCTGTCGCCGCAGAAAGAAGTCGTGCGCGTGTTCTACAAGGAGCTGTGGGACCACGCCGACAAGAGCCTGATCCCGAAAATTTTCCACGAAGGCTTCACCTTTCGCGGCTCGCTCGGCCCGACGCTCACCGGGCACGACGAGTTCGCCGGCTATGTCGACTGGGTCACAGGCGCGCTCGGTGAGTACACCACCGACATCCTGGCGCTGATCGAAAAGGATACCTGCGTCAGCGGCAAGATGCGTTTCCACGGCATCCACCGCAAGGAGCTGTTCGGCGTGCCGCCCACCGGCCGCCATGTCTGGTGGATCGGAATGCCGATCTTTACTTTCGAGGGCGCCAAGGTGCGCGACCTCTACGTGCTCGGCGACATCCACGGCCTGATCGGCCGGCTGAAGAGCTGAGAACCTGGTCACGCCTGATCCGGCCGCGACGGACTACAACAACTTCTCAGCTCAAGCCCGGCAGGCGCCGGTCGTAGACGCCCGGGCGGCGCTACCGGCAGCCCGTGCCGGCACAGTACTTGTCGAGCTCCGAGAAAGGCTTGTAGGCGGCGCTGCCGCACTGGTCCTTGCTCGCCTCGATGAGCTGGTTGAGATGGCCGCCGTAGAAATAAGCGATGCGCACCGCATTGCCGATTTCACCGGGGGTGATGCCATGCGCGGTGTAGCGGACGCAGGCCGTGTAAAGCTGTTCCTTGCCGACCGGCCGCAGCGCCGGATCGGAAACGAAGGCGTCGCTGACCTTGATCGTTTCGTTATCCTGGAACAATTTTTTCAACGTATCGATGATTTCCTTCTTATAATTGGTGGGAAACAGATTGGGATTTTCAGGCTTGCTGTTCGACGAACAAGCCGCCAGCGCCATCGCAAAAGCTGAAAGCAAACACAGGCTTGCCGCGCGTCTGCCCATCGGACGTCTCCTCATTGCCGATGCGAGGTTGCGTCCCCGCTACTGGTCCGAATGTTTTTAGCTTCGCCCGTCCGGCGCAAGGAAATCAAGGCAATTTGAGCTTGCGCCGCCGTTGGCCGAGCGTGCGCAGCCGCAGCGCGTTGAGCTTGATGAAGCCTTCGGCGTCGCGTTGGTCATAGGCGACGGCGCCTTCCTCGAAGGTGACCAGCTCCTGATCGTAGAGCGAATATTTGCTCTCGCGGCCGATCACCGTGACATTGCCCTTGTAGAGTTTCAGCTTGACGCGGCCGCTGACGAACGCCTGCGACTTGTCGATCGCCGCCTGCAGCATCTCGCGCTCGGGCGCGAACCAGAAGCCGTAATAGACCAATTCAGCATATTTCGGCATCAGCTCGTCTTTCAGATGCGCGGCGCCGCGGTCGAGCGTGATGCTCTCGATGCCGCGGTGGGCGGCAAGCAGAATGGTGCCGCCCGGCGTCTCGTACATGCCGCGCGACTTCATGCCGACGAAGCGGTTTTCGACGAGATCGAGCCGGCCGATGCCGTTTTCCTTGCCGAGATCGTTGAGCTTGGCGAGAAGCGTCGCCGGCGACATTGTCTTGCCGTCGATGGCCACCGGATCGCCGCGCTCGAAATCGACCGCGATGACGGTCGACTTGTCTGGCGCCTTTTCGGGATTGACGGTGCGCGAATAGACGTAGTCCGGCACCTCTTGCGCCGGATCTTCCAGCACTTTGCCTTCCGAGGAGGTGTGCAACAGGTTGGCGTCGACCGAGAACGGCGCCTCGCCGCGCTTGTCCTTGGCGATCGGAATCTGGTGCTGCTCGGCAAACGCGATCAGCTTGCTGCGTGAGGTTAAGTCCCACTCCCGCCAGGGCGCGATCACGGTCACGTCCGGCTTGAGCGCGTAATAAACGAGCTCGAAGCGCACCTGGTCATTGCCCTTGCCGGTGGCGCCGTGACAGACCGCGTCGGCGCCGACTTTCTCGGCGATCTCGATCTGCTTCTTGGCGATGAGCGGACGCGCAATCGAGGTGCCGAGCAGGTATTGCCCTTCATAGACGGTATTGGCGCGGAACATCGGAAACACGTAGTCGCGCACGAACTCCTCGCGCAGGTCCTCGACGAAAATGTTTTCCGGCTTGATGCCGAGCAGCAGCGCCTTCTCGCGAGCGGGCGCGAGCTCTTCGCCCTGGCCGAGATCGGCGGTGAAAGTCACCACCTCGCAGCCATAGGCGGTTTGCAGCCATTTCAGAATGATCGACGTGTCGAGCCCGCCCGAATAGGCGAGCACGACCTTCTTGGGGCTCTTCTTCCCGCCTGTGGGCATTCGCGTGCTTTCCGTCGGTGGCCGGGCGGCAAGTCATTGGGCCCGAGTAACTTTTGCGCCATGTGTTGAACTCGGGATGGATGCCCGGGTCAAGAGGCGGCGGCACCCTCTCCGCTCAGCCCCGAGAAACCGGCATGCAGAAGGCTGGGTCCGCGCTATTGCGGGGGACGAGCGGTAAAAGCGAGCCGAAAAGCCGGACGAGGGGCTACTCCGTCACGTCCTTGTAGACGTCCATTCCTGCACTGTCGGCAAGGATCGTGCGCCAGCCCTGCAGGAAGCTGCGCACCATCGGATCGCTTGCCACCTTGTGGCGGTTGAGCTCGAGCGCAGCATCGGACTCGTACTCGATTTCGATGACGAGCTGAGCCGGGTCATCGACGTTCTGCAGCACGCGGAAGCGGGCAGCGCCGAGCGTGCGGTAGAACGGCGCAGCGCTGCGCACCAGCGCCAGCACCTGCGCCGGCTCGCCCAGCGCCCGCAACTTGATCTGCAACACCCTTTTGACGCTATCCCCAGGCTCCGCCACAGGCTCCTCCCGCCGACTCAATCCGATGCTGCGCTACCATAACCGCACACGGCGGCAACTCCGCAACTGTCATGCCCCTTACGGCTCTGGCTTCCGCTTGCCGCCGAATAATCCGGCGACGAAATCGTGGCCCGGTGTTGCCAGCCGCTCAATGGCGCGCTCGACCGCTTCATCCGACAACCGCGTGCGCGGCCAGCGGTAGATCAGGCCGTGCACGAGCCAGATGATCAGGAAGGTGAACACACCGGCGAATATGGCATCGCTGACGAAATGCGCGCCGGCCATCACGCGGATGGCGGCCATGCCAGTGCCGAGCGCGAGCGCAGCGCCATAGGCCAGCGCCCGCCATTGCGGCGGCGCCAGCGCCGCCGGCGCGATTGTCCAGAATGCACCGGCCACGTCGCCGGAGACGAACGAGCAGTTGGTCGGGCATTCACCGCGCGGATCCCACCAGGCCGTGAAATGCTGCGTGCCGCCGAATTGCACGACATCGATCGGCCGCGGCCGGCCCCAGTGGTCTTTGAGCAGGACGTTGACCATGAGCCCCGGCGCCAAGGCCAGCGTCGCGATCAGGAACACGGCGGCGCGCCCCGAGATGAACATCTTCCGCCGCGGCAGAACGAGCTTGACCAGGAGCGCGGCCACCGCCGGGGCGACCAGCACGGTGCCGATCCAGAGCCCGGCATTGCGCGCTTGCATCAGCGGCCGATAGATGCGCCAGGCGAACGCATTGTGGTTGGCGTCGATATAGCCATGGAAATGCCGCGCCACGGCGAGATCGAGCTGCGGAAAAAGCCCGAACAGCAGGCCGGTCATGACGGCGATGGCGAGCGCGATGATCAGTCCGGTGCGGTTCATGCTATTCCAGTGCGCACGATCTTGTCCGAAAAACGGCGCGCGGCCTTCGAGATCACGCGCGCCGGTCTAGCCGAGGCTTGTGGAAATGGGAAGGCGGCCCCGGACAATGCCGCTATAATTTGGCAATGACCGGCAGGCCCACGCTCGATTTCTGGTTCGAATTCGCCTCGACTTATTCCTATCCGGCGGCCATGCGCATCGCGCCGCTGGCCGACGCCAACGGCGTCACCGTGCGGTGGCGGCCATTCCTGCTTGGACCGATCTTCAAGGCCCAGGGTTGGGACAATTCGCCGTTCAACCTCTATCCCACCAAGGGCCGCTACATGTGGCGGGACCTGGAACGCATTTGCGGCGCGGTTGATCTGCCGTTCGTGCAGCCTTCGCCGTTTCCGCAGAACGCGTTGCTGGCCGCGCGCGTGGCAATCGCCGCGCTGGCGCAGGATTGGGGCGAGGATTTCTGCCGCGCGCTGTATCGCGCCGAATTCGGCGAGGGACGTAATATCGGCGAGTCGGCCACAGTCGGCGCGGTTCTTCAGTCGCTCGGAGTCGACGCCGCGGCTGTGATGCAACAAGCGCAAACAGACTCGATCAAGGGTGTATTGCGCGCGCAGACCGAAGAGGCGCAGCGGCTCGGCATCTTCGGCGCGCCCAGCTTCGTGACTGCCGACGGCGAATTGTTCTGGGGCAACGACCGGCTAAAAACGGCGCTGATGTGGGCGAAGCGCTAGCGGAATTATGCGCTGGGCTGCCGCGGTTCCCGCCAGCGCCCGGCGTTGCGGCCGGCGATCAGCCAGTACACCCCGCCGAACACAATGCCGGCGGCGGC
>Ga0307417_10000032_pt1 | contig 53479 bp, 45 predicted proteins | sample SalMarWE160210MG_2_FD_202514 | JGI IMG/M metagenome (GOLD analysis project Ga0307417, IMG submission 202514) | Salt marsh sediment microbial communities from the Plum Island Ecosystem LTER, Massachusetts, United States - WE1602-10 | ecosystem: Environmental > Aquatic > Marine > Intertidal zone... | reverse complement strand
GGCCCGGTTGCGGCGAGAAGGGGACTGGCATGCGCGTATTATTGATCGAAGACGACAGCGCGACCGCTCAATCCATCGAGCTGATGCTGAAATCCGAGAGCTTCAACGTCTACACGACCGACCTGGGCGAGGAAGGGGTCGATCTGGGCAAGCTCTACGACTACGACATCATCCTCCTCGATCTGAACCTGCCCGACATGTCGGGCTTCGAGGTTCTGCGTTCCTTGCGGGTTTCCAAGGTCAAGACCCCGATCCTGATCCTGTCGGGTCTCGCCGGCATCGAGGACAAGGTGCGCGGGCTCGGCTTCGGCGCCGACGACTACATGACCAAGCCGTTCCACAAGGACGAGCTGATCGCCCGCATCCACGCCATCGTGCGCCGCTCCAAGGGCCACGCCCAGTCGGTCATCAACACCGGCGACCTGGTGGTCAATCTCGACACCAAGACGGTCGAGGTCGCCAGCCAGCGCGTGCACCTGACGGGCAAGGAATACCAGATGCTCGAGCTGCTCTCTTTGCGCAAAGGCACCACGCTCACCAAGGAGATGTTTCTCAACCATCTCTACGGCGGCATGGACGAGCCGGAGCTGAAGATCATCGACGTTTTCATCTGCAAACTGCGCAAGAAGCTCGCCAACGCCTCGAACGGCAAGAACTACATCGAGACGGTGTGGGGTCGCGGCTACGTGCTGCGCGAGCCGGCCGAGAGCGACGAAAAGATCCCTGCGTAGAGCGTTGATCCTGAGCCCCTACGGGCTCTCTCTCCCCAACTTCAGCCCCGGGCGATGAGCCCGGGGTTTTTTGGTGAATGCAGCGTATGCGTGAAAGAAATTCGTAAAAACGATAGCCGTGCCGCCGTCAGCTAGCGGCCGTTTCCCTGAATGCACTTCACGACCTTTTGGCGGCCCTGCCAGAATCTGAGCAGCCGTTGCGCGGACGCTACCGTCAGGTTGTCATAATAATCGCAGAAATCGTCGGATACCTGCTTGTTCACGGTCTGCTCGCTGCGCGCGGCCATGACGACCGCATAGGCGGTGTCCATTTCCAGCGTGACCGCCTTGCATAGCACGGTAAGGCCGAGTTCGTTGGCGTTGGCCACGATGGCGTCGATCTCCTTAATCGAAAAGCCGCTGAGCACCGACAGCGCGGCAATCGCCTCGGGCAGCTGGTTGGAGTCGGCGAATTCCAGGATCTTCGATTTCAACAGGTTGGTATCCTGGCTGATCGCGCTGATCGCGCACTGCGCGTCGGCATAATTGCGCGCCTGAATGGGCGCCTTTTTGCCGGCCTGCGCGGCCAGCTCGTCCATGACCGTCTTGACCATCTCCTTCTGATCCGGCCGGGCCGACGCCAGCAGTTTGACCCGTACGGCCTCGGTCGCCTGGATCGTGAGCTGCCGGAACATGCGCGCCGGAATATCGGCGCGCCGCAACATCGATTCGGCCAGGCGATCGTCGCCGTCGGCGCGCATGACCATCTTGGCCATGCCGCTGTTTGAAAATTTCGCGCCGGCGTTGCTCGCCACGGTGTTGGCGACATGATCGTCGCCGCGATCGACCAGGACTTCGGTCACCGCCTCGTTGAGGCGGGCGCGGCCGGCGATCTTGGCGAGGTGGGCCTGGCTCTTGGTGGCGGCGATCTCGACCAGATCCTTGTCGCTGAGCCGCTCGGACGCGGTCAGCACCGGGCCGGAGATTTCGATTTCGTCGTTGCGCGCAAGCTGGCCGATGACGGCGCGCGGCGCATTGGCGACCGGGGCAAGCCGGCGGCTGAGTTCGACCAGCGCCCGGCTCTCGACGTGCTGGACCAGATGGCCCATGACGTCGTCGAACAGATGGGTTTGCTCTTCCGAGTAGCGGCCCGCGTCGTTGACGAACAGGTCGGTGACCCGCATCAGGGTCGCCACCCGCTTCTCATTGGAACCGGTGTGAAGCGTGTTTTCGAGTTCCGCGATAATCGCGGCATTGGACGAATGCTGAGACATTCTATCTCTTCTTCTTGCCGCCATTCTGGCGGAGCGAAAGAAACGTGTCCGCAGCGTCACATACAACTATTAAGATATGTCTTAAAATATATGTTTTTTTTCGGTAAACCGCGGCTCAGCGCCCCGCCGTCGCTGCCCTGGCAACGCCTCGTAAAGCAATGGCGCTCCCGATCAGGCGGCCATCAGGACCGGCACCGAGAACAAGGTTTCGCCGTCGGCGTTCCTGACCTGCACTTGCGAGCCGGCGCAGTCGTCGGTCTCCGAACATCCGAGGTCCGCCGCGATCAGCTCCGCCATTTGGGTCGCGTCTTCCAGCCTGCCAAAATCGCTGCCGTGGTAGTCGTAGCTATGAGAATCTTGATGCTGGACATCGAAGAATAGCCGCATGCATGTTGCTCCCAAGAGTCCGGGTCACCATCCCTACCCCATCGTCCGTTGTTTCCAACTTATACTGACCGCTCAAATTTTAATTCAATTCAGCGGCAATATGCGTTGAATTGTCTGTTGCGGACGCCGCCGCGGGGGGCTCTTCCGGCCCGCTACCGCCCCTTCCCCGCCGCGCACGCGACGCACAGATGCGCCGCCGGGTCGGCCTCCAGCCGCTTCTCCGGAATGTCGTTGCCGCATGCGACGCAGATGCCGAACTCACCCTTGTCCATGCGGTCGAGCGCGTTGCGGATGCGGGCGATCTGCGCCTCGCGCTGGCGGTCGGCGGCGAGCGCCATCTGCTGCTGCTGCATCGCGTCCATGCGCGACAGCCGCCCGACGCTCTGCTGATCGAGTTCGACCGGCGCGCGCCCGGCCGCCGTCGCTTCGCGCGCGGCTATCAGTTCCGCGAGCATGGCCTCCAGGCGCGGGCGGAATTTGGTGGTGAGGGGGTCGTTGGTTTTGGGCATGGCGGTGTATTGCACTAAGTCCCAATCGGACTCTCACCTCCCAACCTAGCCCCGCGCAAAAGACCGGGCCTTTTGGTCGTATTTTTCACCGAACTATGTCACTCGCTGCAAACTACCTTTAAATCGACAGCCGCCGTTTCTTTTAGATAGCTCGAAGCCGCCGCCAACACATATGTTTGATCTGCCGTACGATCCTTTTTCGATAATCCTGGCTGAACGATATAGATTTCGAACCTCAACTCTTTAAAGCGGCTGACTTTCAATATGCGGCTTATTTTAGAATTGCTTCCCGCGAGGAACCTCGTCGTTCTTCCGTTAGATTTCGAAAGCCTACTTTCTCGCCCAGCGATATGTTTACATAGATCACGAAATTTCCAGCGCCATTTTGCAGACCTGACCGCCTGGGAACATACCTCCACCACGTCTTTTACTCTTTCGCCAGCCGACGCGCCTCCAGAATACTTGCAGTGAACAAGAGATAAGCAAATCTGATCCGCTTCCTCTTTTAGGCATATTAAATCTGCTGCCTCAACGGCGGCGTCGTCATCAAAAATTACTTCATACCCATTTTTAGAAAAGTATTCATTAGCTCTCCATTGAATCGAGTCCGGTCTCTCCTCGCCATCTTTCCAAATACTCTCTTTTTGCAAATCAATCGCGCGCCAATCCCACACTTCAAACCGATCTTCAGAAATTGAAAGTGCAGGTGCAGTTTCAGGAGCGACCAATAGATTGCCATCTAATTCCGACAGATCGATAAATCGAACCAGCGGCGGATAATCGGAAAGAAATGCTTCAATTGGGATCGACCGTCGTCCCATATTCAGCAATACCTCGTTGGTCGACCTCCGCGCTACCATGAAACCATTTTCGCCGCCGACAGTGAGCACTAAAGTCGCAAGTATCTCGCCATCAGCCAATATTATTGAAAAGCTAAGCTCATTCTTTTCCAGATCTACGTTCGTAGTTTCTAACCCAACGAGAAATAGTTCATATTCCTCCGAGCCGGCCGCAAGCGTTATTCGATCCTCTGGCTGATGAAGAAGCTCAACAGGCCATTCGATACTCAATACGTTCTTGTCAGGGAACGTGTTGACTTCCTTTGGTATCAAAACGTTCGCAATGATCTGAGACGTGTCAATATTCTGATCAACAATCTTGTTCCCAACATTCTCGCACCATCTAATAAATCTAGGGATAGGCCCTCTCTCTTTCGACCAAACGCGCCCTTTATATGAACAGCCAATACTAATTGGGCGACCATTCTCCCAACCCGTTCCAGTCAAATTTGATTTAACAGACCCAGCGCGTTCAGAAATACTTAATGCTTCGGCTACGTCAGCACCTGTATACATTGCATAGCGCAAGTTTTTGCGACCATGCTTTTTCACTCCAATGTTTTGGAAAACCAGTCGATTGATTTTTCCTAGCGATCGAAAAATCGTATCGCCAGAGATTTGACGTCCTGCCCCGATTGCGGCCGCAAGTTCACCGAATGGAGATGTGTGGTCGGTAGATGAGAGATAAAGAAGCTTATTCACAGGATCGAAGTGAATTACAAATAAATCCCATTCGCGATTCAATATTTCCTTTGACCGGGTCCAACGCAGCAATTCCTCGTAGACAGTCACAAAAAATAACGTGTGCGATGGGCTGTGCACCCATACCGCGCGGACATCAAGTCCTTCCGGCAAGCCCTGGTAAAATGCCTTTGGTCGAAATTCTTCCGCCTCGTAAAATAACGTACCAAACGCGGGCTTAAGTAATTGCTGAGAAATCGCGATTGCGCCTTCATTGTCCTCGTCGTCTAGCCTTTGGGAACTATTCAAAAAGGCAATCAGTTCTGCATGTTCTTTTGCGGCTTCAGAGCTCAATTCATTTAGGAGATCATTCCAATCTGCATCTTCACTGTAAAGTCGCTCCAGTGCCGCGGAAAAATCCGCGTCGGCAATATTGGCAATGGCAGACGCGTCGCCCAGATTTTCCAGCGCAGACCTAGTAAATCGCCCGATAAACTGGAGCGTGATCGCCAAACTCTTATGGATGTCGTGCAACGCCGCAACTTTTAGCTCAGGGAGATCGAATCCTTCACCAAGCATATTCACGCAGACGACTATGCGGCTTTGCCCCGACCTTAAAGCAAGAACTCTCGCGTCGGCACCGGCAAGCTCGGAATGGACTAGTATTGGCCTTAGGTCAGGCGCCAATGTTTGGTAAATTTTATGGACGTTTTCTGCGCGTTTAATATTGCTACAGCGCGCCATCAAGAGATGATTGTAACCCGCTTTGATATCTGCGCGTAGGCGCGCTAGCGCAGTTTGCGCAACAGCCAAATCCGATCTATCTGCGTCTATTTCATAAACCGGCAGAAACGTTATTCGTTTGAAGTATCCATCACGTTGCGCAGCCCGCAGCGAATACTGAAATATGATATTCCCTTCCACTAGCTTTTTATCTTGCCTAAAAGGCGTTTCCGTAAATTGTAGAACTTTCTTTTCTACACAAATGTCTTTGAATTGATTCCAAGTATCTGCGGGCACATGGTGCGCTTCATCAACAATCAGGTTTGTAATACGTTTAGAAATTTCATTTTTCATATTCCCGGTATCATTGAATCCTAGACTGCTCATAGTCCCAACAATAACATTGCAAGAGTCGAAAATATCTAGGTCTGCGATAGATTCTGGCCTGTGTTTTAGTATGCCGACGACCGGATTTGCTGCATCATAAGAAAGCGCATTCACTTTTCTCAACAAGCCAAATGTACGGAACTTTTCGACTGTTTGATCACGCAAGACCTGCGATGGGACCACTACAAGCAATGTGCCCTTTATAAATTGGGCGAGAGTCGCCAGCATAGTTTCAGTTTTTCCGGTGCCGGTCGGCATAATTATCGTCGCTGGGCTTGAGTGTAAGCTCCAGTGCGCTCCGATCGCGTACAGGGCACCGATTTGCGCCGGTCTTAATCCTTCGTTTCCTAGAGAGACCGCTCCGTCAGTTCCTCTCATTTCGACACGAAACGAAAATTTTCCATTCCAATCGCTCGAACATCTTTTCGCAAAGTTTTTCCAGCCATCCTTTGCAATTTCGGCTTCAGCGCTTTCGATTAATTTGTGAGAAAGCCAGCGATAATTTGAGTCTTTCGTCAGTTGAAGCACTCCATCTGCTTCCGATGGGCGTATTATTTTAGTTTTTGAGATTGCGACCTTCTCACCGGATGACAGTGTGAAAAGTTTGACTTTCTTTTTGACTGACACCCGAATCTCTTCTGAGCCCATAATTGTTTGGGTGCTGCTTTCCCTGACTACATGTCCAATTTGGCCAAGCTTGTGCTTTCGGGTGATGTGCAACGGGGGCAATAGTAGTGGTTTGTACCCCTCGGACTCTTCGAGGAGCGAAAGCTGATGTTGCGACATTTGTGCTCCGTAAAGGTTAGCGCCTAAGCTTCACATGAGTCGGCGTACAATTTACACGTGCTGTTATAGGAATAGAGTCATGTTCCCGCCACACTCCGTCGCCATAACACCCTCGCCTTGCTCGGGCCGAGGGCGTCTTCCGGAAGACGCGGCCGAAGACGGAGCAAGGTGCGGTGCCCGCGGGCGGGGCTCGTAACCCCACTCCCGGGAGGCCCTGGCCAGCCGTCCGCCGGCACTAAGACCGGCTGCCCTTTAAGGGCTGGACGCGCGCGGGAACGAAGGGCGGCGAAGCCGCCCGGATAAGGGGAGCCCAAGAGCGGCGCCCCCTCTTGTCCCGCCCGGAAGCACGGCGCCAGGGACAAAAAAGCCGCGACGGAGCGCCGAGTGGCGAGCGTGCCTCAGCGCATGAGGCGCGCCGCGCCAAAGCGCATGCAAGTGGCGCAAACTGCGTCCGCTTGTTTGCGCCGGCGTGGACTGACAGGTAGCGCCGCTCGGCGCTCCGTCCCCTCGGCATTTTTGCCGGGGGTCAGAGGAAGGCCCCGCCCAAGGCTTGGATGGAAGACGGCGTCCGCCGCGCCGCAAAGAACAGGGGCGGCGGAGCGTTGGCTGTTTGTCCGCCTCATCCTGAGGAGCCGCGCGTCAGCACGGCGTCTCGAAGGATGAAGGCGGCCTCATGGTTCGAGACGCGCGCTGCGCGCGCTCCTCACCATGAGGAGAAAGGGAAGGCGGAGATGACTGGATGCCCGCTTGCACGGGCATGAGCGGGGCGGAAAGAGCGCCCTACGCCTTGGCCGCGAATTGCAGCACGTTGCTGGGCGGCGGCGCGGCGCGCGCGGCGACGTTGGGCGCATAGAGCCCGCGCTTGTCGGCGACCGGCTTGAAGGTCTCGGTCAGCCCGACCACGGTCTCGGCGGCGCCCAGCACCAGAAAGCCGTCGTCCGGCATCTGGCGCGCGATGCGCTCGAGCACCTGCGTCTTGGTCGGCTGGTCGAAATAAATCAGCACGTTGCGGCAGAACACCACGTCGAAGCTGCCGAGCGGCTTGAAGTCGGCGAGCAGATTGAGCGGGCGGAACTGCACCATGGCGCGCAGTTCCTGGGCAATTTGCCAGCGCTCGCCGACCTGGGTGAAGAATTTGACCAGCTGCTGGATCGGCAGGCCGCGCTGCACCTCGAACTGGCTGTAGACGCCCTCGCGCGCGCGCTCCAGCACCTCGGCGTTGAGATCGGTGGCAAGGATCTGCACCTTGTAACCGGCAAGCTGCGCGCCCATGCCCTTGAGCGTCATCGCCAGCGAATAGGGCTCCTGCCCGGTGGCGGCGGCGGCGCACCAGATGCGGATGGTTTTCTTGCGCGCGCGCGACGCGATCAGCGCCGGCATGATGGTGTCGCGGAAATGCTCGAACGGGATATTGTCGCGGAAGAAGAAGGTCTCGTTGGTGGTCATGGCGTCGACCACCTCGCTGGCGAGCGCGGCGGCCTGCGGCGTCTTCAGTCTGGCGACCAGCTCGGTGAGCGTATTTATGCCGGCGCGGCGGGCAAGCGGCAACAGCCTGCTCTCGGCCAGATACTGCTTGTCGGGCGCCAGCACCAGGCCGGAGCGCTCCTTCAGGAGCTTGCGCAAGAATCCGAAGTCTTTCGGTGTCATGCATGCTCCCCGGCAAACAGGCGAATCAGGCGCGCCGGGATTTCCTTGAGCGGCAGCACCGCGGAGCAAAGGCCGGCATGCGCCACCTGGCCGGGCATGCCCCAGACCACGCTCGATGCCTCGTCCTGCGCCATTACGTGGCCGCCGGCGGCGACAATTGCCTTGGCGCCATTCAGGCCGTCCGATCCCATGCCGGTGAGCACCAGCGCCATCACCTTGTAGCCCCACACTTCCGCGGCCGAGGCGAACAGCGGGTCGACCGCCGGCTTGCAGAAATTGACCAGCGGGCCGTCATCCAGTGCGATCACGGCGATGCCGTCGCGGCGCGCGACTTTCATGTGCTTGCCGCCGGGGGCGATGTAGATGGTGGCGGCGTTGATCTCCTCGCCGTCGCGCGCCTCGCGCACCGGGCGCTGGGCGATTTGCGCCAGATGCTCGGCCATGATGGCGGTGAAGGTCGGCGGCATGTGCTGGGTGATCAGCACCGGCGCGCGCTCGATCACCCCGCCGATCTGCGCGATCACGGCGTTGAGCGCCTGCGGCCCGCCGGTGGAGGCGCCGATCAGCAGCACGCGCGGCGGCGTCACCGGCATCGGCCGCAGCGCCAGGCCGGGCGCGGCCTCGACGGGCTTTTGGCCGGGCTGCAGCGGCGGGGCGGCGCCCGCCGGCATGCGGGCGGCCGGCTGCGCGATGCGCAATCTCTTCGCGCGCAGCCCGAGCTGGCGAATTTTTTCGAGCAGGTCGCGGCGGAAAGTGCGCGAGCCGGTGACTTCGCGGTTGCTTTCGGGCTTGGGGATATAGTCGGTGGCGCCCAGCGATAGCGCGCGCAAGCTGATCTCGGCATTCCGCCGCGTCAGCGTGGAAGCCATGATCACGACCAAGTCGTGCTTCTTCTCCAACAGCAGCGGCAGGGCGGCGATGCCGTCGAGCTCCGGCATGTCGACGTCGAGCACCACCACGTCCGGGTCGGTGCACTCGATCTGGTTGACCGCCTCGCGGCCGGTGCGCAGCGAAGCGACCAGCTCCAGGTCGGCCTCGGCCTCCACCCACCGCGAGAACAGCCCGCGCACGACCACGGCGTCATCCACGATCATGACGCGGATGCGCCGGCTGATGCTGGCGGCGGATTTCGGTGCGACGGCGACGTTCATCGGGCTTTTTTGCCTTTCGTTGTCGTTCTACGACCCGATCAGATCAGCCCGACCTCCTGGAACTTTGCTTCCACGATGTCCTTGTCGAACGGCTTCATGATGTATTCGTTGGCGCCGGCATGCAGCGCGCGGGCGATGTGCGCGACGTCGTTCTCGGTGGTGCAGAACACCACCTTCGGCGAGTCGCCGCCGGGCAGCTTGCGCAAGCTGCGCAGGAACTCGTAGCCGTCCATTTTCGGCATGTTCCAGTCGAGCAGGATCGCCTCAGGCAGCTGGCGCCGGCAGGCTTCCAAAGCCTGTTCGCCGTCCTCGGCCTCCACGATCTCGAACTCGAGACCTTCAAGAATTCGCCGCGCCACCTTGCGGATGACGCTCGAGTCGTCCACCACCAAACACGTTTTCATCGCACGTCCTCGCTGTTCTGGCTCAGCAGCCATTCGATCCAATGTTCCGGATTCGAAATCGTCATGCCGCGATTGCCTTGTCGCCGATGTCGAGCACGCGATCGACGTCGACCACCATGAGCAATTGCCCTTCTAGGCGATAAATACCGACGCAGACGCGCGCCAGCCGCGGATCGAGATTGATCGGATTAGGTTCGCGGGCGCCCTCGTCGAGCTTGAGCACCTCGCCCACGCTGTCGATCAGCAGCCCGTAGGATTCAGCCCCCAATTCGACGCCGATCGCCATCGGCGGCGCGCGGTCCTCGCGCCGCTCGAGCCCGAGGCGGCGGCGCATGTCGATCAGCGTCACGATGCGGCCGCGCAGATTGAGCACGCCAGCGATTTCCGCTGGCGCCAGCGGCACCCGCGTCAGCCGCTCGGGGGAAAACACGTCCTGCACGCGCAGGATCGGCAGGCCGAACAGCTGGCCGCCGATCGTGGCGGTAACGTATTCCTTCAGGCTCTGTTGGGTGTTTTCGGTGCTCATGATTGGCTCGTCAGGCGGCGCGGGTGACATCGGCCTGCTCTTTGAGCGCCGCGATCAGCCCCTGGCGGTCGAATTTGGCGACATAGTCATAAAACCCGACGCGGCGGCCACGCTCGATCGCTTCGGCCGACACCACCGAGGACAGCGCGATTACCGGCAGATCGGCGGTGCGCGGATCGCCGCGCACGGCTTCCGCAAAACCAAAGCCGTCCATCTCGGGCATCTCGATGTCGGTGACGGCCACGTCGAAGGCACGGCCCTCGTGGAGCAGCGCCAGCGCCTCTTGTGCCGAGGCCGCGGCGGTGACCTCGTAGCCGGCGGCCTGCAGCACCGGCGCCAGCATATTGCGGAAGAACGGCGAGTCATCGATCAACAGCACCGAGCGCGGCCTGCGCGAAGCCGTTTGCTCCTTGCGGCGGAACCAGTCCTCGAAGGCGAGCGGCAGGAAGTGGCCGACATCGATGATCTCGGTCGCCTGGCCCTTGACGACGGCGGAGCCGAGCACGCCGGGATTGTCGCCGGTGACCTGGATGTCGAGGCGGTCCTCGACGATATCGACGATCTCGTCGACCACCAGCGCCATGGAGCGGCTGCCGTCGGAGAACACCAAGAGCGGCTGCGCGCCCTCATCCTTCACGCGCACCCTGTCGCTCAGGCTCACCAGCGGCATCAATTGGCCGCGGTACTGCACCATGTGGCGGCCGTTCGACAGCTCGATCTTGCGGGCGTCGATTTCCTCAAGCCGCGTGATCAGCGCCAGCGGCACGGCCTTGGGCTCGCTCGAACCGGCGCGGAACACCAGCAGCGAGGTGGTCTGTTCTTCGTCGGCGACGTGTTTTATTTCGGCGTCTCCGGCCGCCATCTGCGAGGTAACCGTGCTTCCGAACGCCCGGGCGACGCCGTTTGGATCGATGATCATGATCACCGAGCCGTCGCCGAGAATGGTATTGCCGGAGAACATGGCGATGTGGCGCAGCTTGCTCGATAACGGCTTCACCACGATTTCCTCGGTGTGGAACACGCTGTCCACGACGATGCCGAAGGTCTGGCTGCCGACCTGGGTGACGACGACGAAGCCGTTCTCGACACCGGCGTCCTCGGCGCCGAGCAGATGACCGAGATGCGCCAGCGGCAGCAGCTTGTCGCGCAGGCGCAGCACGGTGGTGTCCTTGAGCTTCTCGACGCGGTGCTCGCCGCCGGCGCGCGCACGCACCAGCTCGACCACGGACAGCTGCGGAATAGCGAAGCGCTCGCCACCCGACTCGACGATCAGCGCCGCTACGATCGCAAGCGTGAGCGGGATTTTGATGGTGAAGTTCAATCCCGCACCGGCGACCGATTTCACGTCGATGGCGCCGCCGATCTCGTCGATATTGTTGCGCACCACGTCCATACCGACGCCGCGCCCCGACACGCTGGTGATCTTCGCAGCGGTGGAAAAGCCGGGAACGAAGATGAATTTATGAATTTGCGCTTCCGACAGCTTTTCGACTTCGTCTTCGGTGGCGAGGCCTTGTGCGATTGCCTTAGCCTTGATGCGCTCGGTGTCGAGGCCGCGGCCGTCGTCGGCGATCTTGATGACGATGTGGCCGCCTTCGTGATAGGCCGACAGCCTGATGCGGCCGCGGTCGGGCTTGCCGGCGGCGCGTCGCTCCTGCGGCGTTTCGAGGCCGTGGTCGGCCGAATTGCGCACCATGTGGGTGAGCGGATCCTTGATCTGGTCGAGCACCTGGCGGTCGAGTTCGGTGTCGGCGCCCTGCATCTCCAGATCGATCTGCTTGCCGAGCTCGTTTGAAAGATCGCGCACGATGCGCGGCAGCTTCTGCCAGGCGTTGCCAATCGGCTGCATGCGCGTCTTCATCACGCCTTCCTGCAGCTCGGCGGTGACGTTGGACAGCCGTTGCAGCGGCGTCTTGAATTCGGAGTCCTCGTGACTGCGCACGATTTCGAGCAGCTGGTTGCGCGTGAGCACCAGCTCGGACACCATGGTCATCAGCTGCTCGAGCGTATCGACGGTCACCCTGATCGATTGACTGGCGGCTTTGCCGCCGTCGTCGTCCTGCGCGCCGGCGTCGGCCGGCGCCGCCGTGGCAGACTTGGCAGGCGCTTCGACCGCCGTTTCGCGGAATGCGCGTTCAAGATCGTCGAGCGACACCTCGCCCGGCCGTAACGGCCGCTCCAGCGTCTGCGGCGCGAGCGTGCCGACCGTTTGCTGGGCGGCGGGCGGTACGATGCGCTCGACCATGCGCTGCAGTTCGATGATCAGCTCCTCGTCGTTGCCTTCCGGCTCCCGCTGATCGTGTTCGAGCGAGTCCAGGATTGCCTTGATGCGATCGATGGTGGCGAGGATCAGCGTGACGGCATCACTGGTCGCGGGCAGGCCGTCGCGAAACTTGCCCATCAGCGTCTCGGCGGCGTGCGCCAGCGCTTCCAGTCGCGGCAGCCCTATGAAGCCGCAGGTCCCCTTGATGGTATGGACGAGACGGAAGACGTTATCGAGAATCTTGGCGTTGTTCGGTTCCTGCTCAAAGCGCACGAGCTCGACGTCGACCACGTCGAGACTCTCATTGGTCTCGGTCACGAATTCCCGCAACAGGTCGTCCATTGGACAAACGCCTTCATCGGCGGGCTTTCGCCCGCCCGCCGCTCTCCACCGGGAGCGCAGGCAGTGTGTCGAGGAAGCGTTTAATTTTAGTTGCGGATTGGCAGCGGAAAGCGCGCCATTAACCGATCGTTAACCGCGCCAAACCGGCGGCCAGTGCATGATCCCGAAAAGCATGTCCTCGACTGGATCGGGGATGGAAACCGGTTTTCGTAAAAGATCATGCGCAGGCAAAAACGCCTATTGGGCGGTGACAACGACCGCCGCGCCATCCATGGCCATGGCGGTCGAAACGCCGCAATCCCTTGCCAGCAGGCCGGCATAGAACGGCTGGATGCGACGAGCGTCGAGCGCTTCAGACCCGGCTTCGCCCGCGAGCAGCGACGCTACGGCCGGCGGAACCTTGGCATTGGCGCCGGCGGCGCTGACCTTGAAGCCCACGGTCTCGCCTGAACCGATTGGATCGACGGTGATCTGGCCGCCGCGCGGAATGGTCTGCCCCGCGATCAGCAGCATATTGAGCAGCAGCTTGACCCGATTCTTGGCCAGCAGCGCGCGCGGCAGGTTCCAGGCGAGCTTGGTCTTGTCGTCCTCGAAGAAGCCGCGTGCGATCGTCTCGGCGTCGCCGAGATCGAGCTGGGCGCCGGCCGATCCGGCGGCGCCGAAGGCGATTCGACAGAATTGCAGCTTGGCGGAAGCGGTGCCGGCGCTCTTCTTGATCAGATCGAGCGCGAAGGTCTTGTTGGCTTCGTCCTTCGCTTCCTCCAGCACTTCCAGCCCATTGACGATGGCGCCGACCGGACTGATCAAATCATGACAGACGCGCGAGCACAGCAAGGCGGCGAGATCGAGTGCTTCGATGGAAGATCCGGACATGGACTGGTCTCCACTGGGCGTGCAGGGCATAACACCGGCGAATCGCTTGTCGTGCCGGATGCCGGGCGTGATACACCGCATGCGCGCAACCGCCAAGGACGCCAGGCCGAAGACGCAAAGCCAATGGAAGGAACAGTAATTTGGCGCCCGCTTTTGAAATTCTGCCCGATCAGGCCGCCCGGCTGCTCGGCGATCTGACGAGCATCGTCGCGCGTGCGTCCAGCGTGATCCGCGCCATCTCGCCAGCGGCCGCCGAAACGCACCTCAAGCCCGATCAGTCTCCCGTCACCGCCGCCGACGTCGCCTCCGAAACGGCGATCCTGGAAGGTCTGGCGCGGCTGCTGCCCGATGCGCCGGTGTTGTCCGAGGAGATGGCGAGCGCCAAGGCGCCGCCCGCCCTTAACGGCAGTTTCTTCGTGGTGGATCCGCTCGACGGCACCCGCGAATTTATCGCCGGCCGCGACGAGTTCACCGTCAACCTCGCTATCGTCACGCGCGGCACGCCGGTCCTCGGCATCATCGCGGCGCCCAATCGCGGCCAGGTTTGGCGCGGCATCGTCGGCAGGCAAGCCGAGCAGCTGCGCCTTTTGGCGGACGGCGCCGATCAGTCGCGCCCGATCCGCACGCGCCGCTGGCCGGAGCAGAACGGCGTGGCGGTCGTGAGCCGTTCGCATCTTGACCCCGCGACCGAGGCATTCCTTGCACGCCTCGGTCCGGTCACGCGCGCCTCGAGCGGCTCGGCGATCAAGTTCTGCCAGATCGCGGATGGCTCAGCCGACGTTTATCCACGGCTTGCCACTACCTGCGAATGGGATGTTGCCGCCGGCCATGCCTTGGTCGTCGCCGCCGGCGGAATCGTGACGACGCCGGACGGCGGCAGCCTCACCTTCGGACACGCGGACAAAAATTTTCGTGTGCCGGCGTTCATCGCTTGGGGCGATCCGGCCAAAGCGGCAGCGCTTGAGAATTGACAGCCGGCGAGACGCAAAAAATTAGGGCCCGATGGTACGCGCGACCGCCGGCCATTTGCGCGTTGCACGCGCGATAACGCGGCCGGGCTCAGCGAGGAAGGCCGCGCGCGCGTCGGCGCTGTAGAAAAGATACAGCCGCTCGCCGGTCACCGCCCAGAACAGCGGATGGCCCGGCACCGATTGGCCGCGCGCGATTGCCACCGGATCGTAACCGCCGAAGCGCGGCGTATAGACCTCTGGATGATCGGCGAAGGCCGCCCGGTCGCCCTCGTTGCGAAAGCGCCAAACCACGCCTTCGACGCGTAATTCCAGATCGGCCCGGCCGAATGTCGGTTTGCGGTCGGTGAAATAGGCGACCGGGTCGAAGCCGCTGATGGCAAGCCCGGTGTTGGGGTTGACCACAATCGGACCATTGGCCGCCCGCGCGGGGAGTGCGCAGATACCGCCGCCCGCGGCAAGCCCGAGCAATACCGCCAGGGCAAAGCGCGCCTTCCGTTGCTGCCGTCCTGCAGTCATAGTTCTTGGCGACATTTCAGTGATTCGGACCGCTTTCGCCGCCATAATACGGCCTTCGACGTGAGCAACCCGTTAAACGGGGCTGGGAGCCTCACCATCCATGGAGAGCATCCGATGCGCGCCACCCTGCGCCTTGCGGCCCTGACGCTTTGCCTCGTTGCCTTTGGCGCCGATTTGGCCGCCGCCCAGGGCGGGCCTCCGCCGCCGCCCCCGCCGCAGCGTCACGACACCTTCAAGGCCAACGAAATCATCCGGGCCGGGCACCAGTTCTTCGGCTCGGTGTCGCGCGGGCTGGCGCTGGTGGTGGAAAAGGCATTCAGCCAATGGGGCGAGCCCAATGGCTACGTGCTCGGCCAGGAAGGCAGCGGCGCGTTCGTGGTCGGCCTGCGCTATGGCGACGGCAAGCTGTTCACCCGCAATGCCGGCGACCGGCGCGTGTTCTGGGAAGGCCCTTCGGTGGGGTTTGATACCGGCGGCGAAGGCGCTCGCACCATGATGCTGGTCTACAACTTGCCGGCCACCGACGCGATCTACCAGCGGTTCGCCGGCGTCGACGGGTCGGCCTATTTCATCGGCGGGTTCGGCATGACGGCGCTGACCGCCAACCACATCGTGGTGGTCCCGATCCGCTCCGGCGTGGGATTCCGGCTGGGCGCCAATATCGGCTATCTCAAATTCACGCCGCGGGCGACCTGGAACCCGTTCTAAGGCGCCACTTTTTAATTATAGGCCGCGAAATCCGTTCATTGCCCATAAGTGAACGCTGGCACCCTGTGACGCGGGCACCGGGTTTTTAGGTTAATCTTGGCGTATGCTGGAAGTGCCCGGCCCCTCCGTGTCATGGTTTCCGTGGGGTTTACGCGGGTTTGGGTGAGTTGGAGGCGTGGCACCATGATCGAACCGATCATGTATTTCGGGATCGGGTTTCTCTTCGCAGCACTCATCGGGCTCGTCGTCATCCCCCTCGTCCACGGCCGCGCCGTGCGGCTGACGATGCAGCGGCTGGAAGCCTCAACGCCGTTGTCGATGGCGGAAATCCAGGCCGACAAGGACCAGCTGCGCGCGGAATTCGCGATGTCGACGCGGCGCCTCGAAATGAGCGTCGAGCAGCTCAAGAACAAGACCACCAGCCAGCTTGCCGAAATCGGCAAGAAGGGCGACGCCATCAACCGGCTCAAGATCGAGCTCGGTGAAAAGACTGCCACCATTTTTGCGCTGGAAGCGCGCGACAAGGCGCTGCGCGACCAGTTGCGCGCGACCGAGGATGAGATCTCGGCCAAAACCGGCGCGATGCACGACGCCCAGCGCGCGCTGTCGGATAAAGACGTCGAGTTCGCCAAGGCCATGGGCGAGATCGACGAGCAATCGAGTTTCGCCGACGCGCAGAAAGTCGAGATCGTGTCGCTCAACACCCAGCTCGAGGCGCTCAAGGATCGGCTCACCGCTGCCGGCAATGAGGTGAAGGAAGCGGAAGATCGCTACGAGGCCGAGCGGGTCGAGCTGAAGGCGGCGACGCAGGAATTGGAAGAAGAGCGCGGCAAGGTCGAGAGCCTCGGTCGGCGCGTGGGCGAGCTCGAGCAGCACCTGGCGGCACAGAGCGCCGAAACGGAAATTGTTGGCCGCCGCGCAGGGGAACTGGAAACCCGACTCGGCGAACAGTCGCGGCTGCTGACCGAAACCGAATTCGAACTCAAGCAGCTGCGCGGCCAGATCGAAACTGCGCACAAGATGGAAACCGATCTGCGCGCCGCCATTGTCCAGCTCGACGACCGCGCCAGCTCGGCCAGCGAGCAACTCAGGGCGGAGAAGGCGCAGCTCCAGGCCGAACTCGACCGCACCAAGGACGAGCGCGACCGGCTCGCCCGTGAGCTCGGCACGATTAAGCGCGAAACCGAGGAAAACTGGGCGTCCGAGCGGGTGGAGAACGCGCTCTTGCGCGAGCGTATTAACGACGTGGCCGCCGAAGTGGCGCGGCTCGCCTCGGCACTGGAAGGACCGAATTCGCCGATCGACGCCATCCTCGCCGCCGAAACGGTGCACGGCCGCACCACGGCATCGGAGAGCAGCAATGGCGAGGCCAACATCGGCGAAACGTCCTCGGCCAACGGCAACCTCGCCGACCGCATCCGCGCGCTGCAAACCCATGCTTCGCGGACAACGCAGGATGACAAGCCGAATTAGCATCGTCGTTCTATTTGCGCATGATCTTTTCCGAAAACCGGCACCCATCCCCGATCAAGTCGAGGACAAGCTTTTCGGGATCATGCGCTGCGTCGCTTGACACGCCTTCGACGCGCTCCTTATATCGCCCGGCCGTCGCGGCCGGGCGCTTAGCTCAGCGGGAGAGCGTTCCCTTCACACGGGAGAGGTCGTAGGTTCAATCCCTACAGCGCCCACCAGCCTTCGCTCGTTTCCGCAAGCTACGGCTCGGCAGGCCCGGTCGAAACTCAATCTTATAGGAAGCGAAGGCTGCCGCGCCGTAGTTCCGAAGGAACGAAGGCGGGCCTTCGCAACGCTCTATGTAGAGCGGTGACGCCTCACGTCCGCCGCGGCGGCGGCTCGCGCGAAAGGTTTTTGGCGGCGAGCTCGTCGAGATAATCCTGCCAATAGCGCGCGTAATTGCTGCCGAGATCGAGCAGATAGTCCCAGCCGAAAATCCCAGTTGAATGCAGATCGTCGAACACCAGCCGCACGGCGTAATTGCCGACGGGGAGCACTTCGACGATGCCGACGTTGCGCTTGCCGGGAACGGTCTTGCGCTCCTCGGCGGAATGGCCTTGCACTTCCGCGCTCGGGCTTTTCACCCGCAGATATTCGGCCGGCAAGTCGAAACTTTCGCCGCCGCCGAATGAAACGGTGAGCGTCTTACGATCCTTATGCAGGCGCAGTTCGCTCGGCCAGGCTTGAGCGGTGTCAGCGGTCATGGCGGATGTCTTATAGCGCTGCCGGTCAAATGACAAACCGCACCTTGCCGGCCTCGCTCATGTCGTAGCCGCCCAGCTCCTGCACCCGCGCGGCGAGGTCGTCCGATCGCAGGAACCTGATCAATGCCTGCAAGGGCGGATGGAAATAATCACGCTGGCGCAGCACCAGATCGAAATGCTCCCAGACGATCGGTACGAAATCGAGCCCGGCCGCGTTGGCGACGCCGCGCGTGGCAATGCCGGTGTCGGCGCGGCCGGCGCGGATCGCCTGCGCAATATCGGGCCCGGTCGGTGAGATCGGGTTGACGGTAGCGAGTTGATCGAGCGTGAGCTTGGCGCGGTGCAACAGCGCCAGCAGCAGCAGCTGGGCGCCGGCGCCCTTCGGCCGCATGGTGATGCGCGCACGCTTGCTTGCGACGTCTTCGATCGAGGCGAGTTTGAGCGGATTGCCGGGCGCAACCAGGAAGCCCTGCTCGCGGCGACAGAACGCGATCAACACCGCGTCCTGCAAATCGCTGCGGCTCGCCATCGCCGCCACATTGGCGTCGGCCTCGATGTCCTCGAGCGCATGCAGATGCATCGAGGCGGCAATGGATTCGCCGGCCACGAAGCGGTTGAAGCCGGCTTCGCTGCCGATTGCGAGGGTTGCGAGCCCGGAGCCGCTCTCGCGCAGCGCCCATTCCAGCAGCGGGTCGTGGCTACCAGCGACGATCGGCGCCGGCTCCGGCCGTGTCATGCCCGCCGGCCGCGAGACGCTGGAGGCGAGCCACTGGTCGAGCTCGGCCTTGGGGAACAGCCAGCGGCCGGTGACCTTGGTGCATGGCACCGTGCCCTCGGCCACCATCTCGTAGATCTTACGCTCCTTGAGACGGAGATAGGCGGCGGCTTCGGCGGTGGTGAAAAGCTGCATGGAGGCGACCGGCACGCGTATGCATCTTTTCCGAGAATGCCAATAAATACAAAAATAACAAGGGACTGAGCCGTCACATAGCATAACGCTATGAGATTCTAGGCGTTTTATTGGAACCGAGCGGCCGGCCTGGCGGGCCCACGCGCGCGGCTTTAGCAGAGGCTCCCAGATCGTCGACAGCCCTATGGCTTCGGCTTTGCGGCGGTTCCTGGCACGTAACCGAGCCGCGCCATCAGGTCGGGAAACCTGGCCATGGCCAGTGCGCCAACCGCGTCGCGATTGTCGGCGCCGGGCGCCGGCACGAAATTCACATTGCCCTGCTGCACCACGTTTTCCGTGCGCGAGGGCCGTACGATCTGGCGCGGTGCAACGCCTAAGGCCGTGCCCAGGCTCTTGACCGTGTCGTCATAGCGCTGCGCCAGATCCTCGTATCTCACCACATGGACATTGCGCGCGCGCGCCGCCGCCTCGACCCAGTGCTGCACGTGATTGGCCCAGCGGTCGAGCATGGTGTCGTATTGGCGGAACTGCAGGCGCATCAACTGGCCCATGGGCGCGGCCTTGGCGAAGTCGAGCGCGCTGTCGGCCCTCGGCCCTTCCGCCCAATTCCAGGTGTGCAGAAAGCGCCAATACGACGCCATGACGTCGGCCGGGTTACGGCAGATGTAGACGATGTCGAGCGCGCCGGCGAGCGCGGGCATGATCTCGGAGAAGAACGAAAACTCGTGATGGCTCTTCAGCAGATTGGCCGACTTCAAGTCCGCCAGTTTCAACAGCAGCGTCTGCAGCTGCTGCGGGTAGTAGTAATTGATGTTGAACTGGTGCCGGTCGATGTCCAGCCACGGGTTGGAGACATAGCCGAAACAAGCCGCCAGCGTGTTCATCATGAAATGCGTGCCCGAGCGTTCATGGCTCACCACCATGATCGGGCGGCGGTCGTCGCCTAACGGGGTCGGGTCTGCCGGCGCCAAATATTGTCCAACCGGAGTTGCAAGATGAATCAAAAGCCGGCGCCGATGATAGTCGATTTGGCGCAGCCCCAAAGCGCGGACTGTGGAGCGGGGCCCGAAAAAAACCGGCTCTGTTGAAGGAATGCGGCGTCCTTGGCGCTCCCTACGGGAATCGAACCCGTGTTTCAGCCTTGAGAGGGCCGCGTCCTAGACCGCTAGACGAAGGGAGCTTGAGGCCAAGGCCCCCGAGATAACCTCGTTCCAGCGGGGACGCAAGCTTGCCCGGGCGGCCGCAAAACCCCACTCTGTTTCGGTCTTTCTGCCTGCGCATGATCTTGTCCGAAAACCGGTACCCATCCCCGATCGAGTCGGGGACAGGCTTTTTCGGGATCATGCGCGCCAGCTGGAGCGCCGCCATGCTCGACACCATCGCCCGCCTCGTGAACGCCGACGAAAAGCTGGTCCGGCGCGGCCGCTTCGTCGATACCACCTTCCTGCTCGCCATCGACAACGCCGACACTTTGATCCGCGTGCAGGAGGGCCGCATCACAAACGTGACGCGCGGGCCCTTCATCACGCCCGACTACAGCTTCGCCCTGCGGGCGCCGCGCGACGTCTGGCAGAAATTCTGGCAGCCGTTGCCGCCAATCGGCTTCAACGACGTGTTCGCGTTGGTGAAGCAGAAACTGATGCGGGTGGAGGGCGATCTACATCCGTTTATGGCCAACCTGCTCTATTTCAAGGACGTGCTGGCCGCGCCGCGCAAAGAAGGCGGAGAAAGGCAGGGCAAGCGATGAGCCCGCGTTTCGAGCCGATCGCCGGCCGCTACCTGCCCTGCACGCTGCTGGGCGAACCGCACCGGCTTTATGTCGAGGAGGCGGGTGATGGGATTCCCCTGCTCTGCCTGCACACCGCCGGCGCCGACACGCGCCAGTATCGCGGCCTGATGAACGACAAGCGTGTGACCGGCCATTTCCGCGTCATTGCCTTCGACATGCCGTGGCACGGCAAGACCTCGCCGCCCGCCGGCTGGCAGGAGCGCGAATACCAGCTGAGCGCGCCCGATTACATAAAGCTGATCCTAGACGTTTGCGAAGCGCTCGAACTCGACAAGCCGGTGGCCATGGGCTGCTCGATCGGCGGGCGCATCGTGCTGCATCTCGCGCACCAGCATCCCGATCGTTTCCGCGCGCTGATCGGCCTGGAGTCGGCGCCCTATGCGGAAGCCTATTACGATCTGTCCTGGCTCAACCGGCCCGACGTGCACGGCGGCATGGTCTGCGCCGGCGTGGTGTCCGGCCTGGTGGCGCCGACCGCGCCCGACGCCGGCCGCTGGGAAACGCTGTGGCATTACATGCAAAGCGGGCCCGGCGTGTTCAAGGGCGACCTCTATTTCTACACCACCAAGGATGGCGACGTGCGAGACAAGCTCGGCGAGATCGACATCACGCGCTGTCCGCTGTTCCTGCTGACCGGCGAATACGATTATTCTTGCACCACGGAAGCAACGCTGGCGATCGCCGAACGCACCGGCGCGCCCGCCACCATCATGAAGGACCTCGGGCATTTCCCGATGAGCGAGGACCCGGAGAAATTCATCGGCTATCTGTTGCCGGTGCTGGAGAAGATCAGGGCGCTTTAAGTTTTCCGTTCGTCCCCGCGAAGGCGGGGACCCACGGCCAAAGAACTGGATTCCCGCTTACGCGGGAATACGCGGGTTTATGGCTTCGGGGCGAGACGTAATCGGCCGAGCGGTTTGAGCGTATCGGGATCGAAGGTGCGCAATTCGATCGCGCCGCCAACCTCGATGGTCACCACGATGTGGTCGCTGCCGACCGCGGTTGAAAGCACCTTGGCGCCGGCCGGCAACGCCGTGGTCACGTCCACGAAGGCCGATGGCGGGGCCGCGCTTCCCCCCAGCTGAAAAACGCGGTAGCCGATGACAACCAATACGGCGGCGACCGCGAGAAACGTGGTCACGCTGGCGATCATCATCAGCCGGCGCACTTTTGCGATAGCGCGCTCGGCTTCGGGATTGAGAGACTTTTCGTCGGACATCCGCGTGAGACCTAATGCCGGACAGCGTCACCGAGACAATCAGAATTGCCGCCGAGGAGGCGGGCGATCGGCTTGACCGCGTGCTGGCCGCGCGCGTGCCGGCGCTGTCGCGCTCACGCCTGAAGGCGCTGATCCTCGACGGGCAGGTGGCGATCGACGGCCGCACGATCCGCGATCCGGCAACGCGCGTCAATTCCGGCGACAGCATCGCCGTGACGTTGCCGCCGCCCGAGCCGGCCTTGCCCGCGGGCGAGGATATTCCACTCAATATTGTCTACGAAGACGACGCGCTGATCGTGATCGACAAGCCGCCGGGACTGGTGGTGCATCCGGCCGCCGGCCACGCCAAGGGCACGCTGGTCAACGCGCTGATCGCCCATTGCGGCGACAGCCTGTCCGGCATCGGCGGCGTCAAGCGGCCGGGCATCGTGCACCGGCTCGACAAGGACACCAGCGGGCTGATGGTTGTGGCCAAGACCGACAAGGCCCACCGCGCGCTCAGCAAGCAGTTCGAACACAAGACCGAAAGCGGGCTTGAGCGCGGCTATCTCGCCTTCGTCTGGGGCGCGCCCGACCGCCCACGCGGCACGATTGACGCGCCGCTCGATCGCCACCCGCATGCCCGCGACAAGCGGGCGGTGCGCGAAGGCGGACGTGAAGCTGTCACCCATTGGCAGGTGTTGGAGCGCTTCACCGGCGCCGACGGCAAGCCGGTAGCGAGCCTCTTGGCCTGCACGCTAGAGACCGGCCGCACCCACCAGATTCGGGTGCATCTGGCGCATATCGGCCATCCGATCCTAGGCGATGAGACCTATGGCGCCGGCTTCAAGACCAAGGCCAGCCGGCTCGGCCCGCAGGCGCGGGCCGCGCTGGAGGGTCTTGAGAGACAGGCCCTGCATGCCTATCTACTGGCTATCAAACACCCCGAAACCGCAGAGAATCTGGCATTCCGGTTGGAATTGCCGGGCGATTTGCGTCGTTTACGCGATGCCTTCGTTGCAGACGGCCGCGAGCGACCTCAATAGCTCAATGAACCCAAGAGCTTATATGGAGTCACGGCGACGTGACAGGCGGACACTTTATTTCGCCTGTTTGCTCCGGTATGTTGCAGTTGCGAGATCGGAATGTGAGCCGTCGGCTCGGGGAGCGGCGGCAATACCAGCCTGCCGATTATCGGGGGCAAATTAAGGAGGGCGCTGTCATGGCCCGTTCAGCCGCGTTGCCGGCACTCAAGGCCGAATCCGGCCTGTCACACTATTTGGAAGAAATCCGCCGGTTCCCCATGCTGGAACCGCAGGAAGAATACATGCTGGCGCGCAGCTGGCGTGAGCACGGCGACCGTGAAGCCGCGCACAAGCTCGTCACCAGCCACCTCCGCCTGGTCGCCAAGATCGCCATGGGATATCGCGGTTACGGCCTGCCGATCGCCGAGGTGGTCTCGGAAGGCAATGTCGGCCTGATGCAGGCGGTCAAGCGTTTCGAGCCCGAGAAGGGTTTCCGGCTGGCCACCTATGCCATGTGGTGGATTAAAGCCGCGATCCAGGAATACATCCTGCGCTCATGGTCGCTGGTGAAAATGGGCACCACCGCCAACCAGAAGAAGCTGTTCTTCAACCTGCGCAAGGCCAAGAGCAAGATTTCCGCGCTCGAGGAAGGCGATATGCGGCCCGATCAGGTCAAGCTGATCGCCAAGCGCCTCGGCGTCACCGAGCAGGACGTGGTCGACATGAACCGCCGGCTCGGCGGCGACGCTTCGCTCAACGCGCCGATCCGCGAGGAAGGCGACTCGGGCGAATGGATGGACTGGCTGGTCGATGAAGCGCCCAGCCAGGAGCGGCTGCTGGCCGAGAGCGAGGAAAAGGACAACCGCCACGAGGCGCTGATCGGCGCGCTCGACGTGCTGAACGAGCGCGAACGGCGCATCTTCGAGGCGCGGCGCCTGGCCGACGACCCGGTTACGCTCGAGGATCTGGCGAGCGAGTTCGGCGTTTCACGCGAGCGCGTGCGCCAGATCGAGGTGCGCGCCTTCGAGAAAGTGCAGAAGGCGGTGAAAACCCGCATCGCCGCCATGGAGCAGCCGTCGCAAGCGGACGCCATCGCGGCGCAGTAAATTCCAGACGACGTCACCATCGTCATGTTCATGGCCGGGCCAATTGCCCGGCCGTTTTTTTGGCGGCCTTGAGAGCGGAAGCGACCGCAGAATCCGAAGCGCATAGACATTGATTCATACGGCCCAAGGGTCTACCAAGCGGGCGGCGGGGCGCTGATGGAACACTAAGAGGCCCTCTTGCCTGGCGCCGCCGCTTCTCCTGCTCATAAGCTCATCCGCCGCATCGGCGCGCCGCTGACTGGCCTTGCGCTCTTGCTGTTCAGCACCGTGGCCTGGGCGCATGCCGGCGAAGCGCATGCCGACGACATCGCGTGGAACCGCTGGGAGTTCGAGCCCGACATCGTCATCATGACGCTTCTAGCCTGCCTGGTTTATGCCGCCGGCATTATGCGGCGGCCGGCCACCGGCGATCGCCTGCGGCAGTGGCGGCACGGCGCTTTTTTCGCCGGCGTGGCGGCGGTGTTCCTGTCATTGGAGTCGCCGATCGACGGCATGGCTGACCACCTGTTCTGGATGCACCAGATCCAGCACATGCTGCTGCGCATGATCGGGCCCATGCTGATCGCGCTTTCGGCGCCGCAGGCGATGTTGATCAGCGGATTGCCGTCCGCGCTGCGGCACGGCGCGCTGGCGCCGTTCGCCGGCAGCGGTGTGCTGCGCCGGATTTTTTCGTTCCTCATTAACGCGACAGTGGTGACGCTGCTGTTCATCGCCGCGCTCTACGTCTGGCAATACCCGCCCTATCACAACGCCGCAATCCTGAACGACGGCATCCACTACACCATGCACGTGACCATGCTCGCCGCTGGCCTGCTGTTCTGGTGGCGCGTCTTCGACATGCGGCCGCCGCCGATGGGGCTCTCCTACGGCACGCGGCTGATGATGTTGTGGATCGTCACGCTCTCGCAGATCGGGCTTGGTGCCTACACCACGCTCAAGGGCGAGGTGCTTTATGCGGCCTATGACGTGGCCGGCCGCCTGTTCGAGATCAAGCCGCTAACCGACGAGCTGATCGGCGGCTTCATCATCTGGGTGCCGAGCAGCATGATGTGCCTGCTGGCGGCGATCCTCGTCATCCATCTCTGGGGCGTGCAGGAGACGCGCGCCGACGAGCAGCGGCTCGCCTGGTCGGCGTCGAATTCCGCCGGTTTGCGCTATCCCACCACCGGCGCCGAGCTGGTGGCGCAGGCGCGGCCGAAGAACCGCATGCTGGCGATCGGCGTCGTCGCCTTCGCGATTTCTATCTTCGGCTTGGCGATTTTCGTCGGCGTGCTGAATCATCTCAACAGCGAAACCCGCAACGGGCTGCTCGCGCACGCAGCACCGGCGCCGCGCGCGGCGGTGCGTTAAACGTCCTACTCGCCCCACGCCCGGAACGCTTCCTCGAAGGCGCGCTGGCCGGGGGTGCCTTTTTCCACCGCCAGGATGGCGCGCTTGCCGCTGGTGTAGACGATCGGGATGTCGAGCCAGTCGCGATCCTTGAGCATCTGAATGTTGCGCTGCTTGTCAATGTCCACCGCCGACAGGCCGATGAGGAAATAACCGTTGGTCACCTTCACGGCCAGGCCGGCGAGCGGGACGCCGCGCGCCTCTTCGCCCGACTTCATCAGCACGCCCGGCACGTTGCCGATACCGCCCTGGTCGAAATCCGCCGGCAGCGTGAACTGGACCTCGATTGTGTGGCTGGCCGGCAGCGCCTTGTCGGTGTTGCGCCGCAATGACCAGGTCATGCGCATGTGGCGTTCGGGGATCTCTACGTCGGCGCGCACCGCCAGTTCCGGCGCCAGCCCCTGGCCGGGCGAGACGGTTTCCGTGCGCCAGATCGCCGAGCCGACGTAACGCTTGCCCTTGGGATCGCCCGGATCCTCGTCGTAGAGCACGACCTTCTGCGCCACCGCGGCAGCTGGCGCGGTTGCCGTAGTGAATTTGGCGTTGCTCTCGCCGATGCGGTCGGCGATCTTTGGACGGGTAGGCGGCACTGCAACCGGTGGCAGCTTCGGCGGCGTTGTGCTGCGCAGGCTCGCCACCATGGTCAAGATCGTGTTGCGCTGCCAGTAGCCGGCGCCGGCAAGCCCCGCGATCACCAAGAGCAGCAGCACCAGCTTGACGATGCGGCCGCGCGACCGAACCGGCGGCACATAGTGCTCGTGGTGCTCGTGCGCGTCATAGGACGGCGTCGGCTGCAACGCATCTTCGAGCCGTTCGTGCGGTCGCGCAGGCGGCGGCGCCTCCTCAACCATGTCCGGCTCGCTGACCGGCGGCTGCTCGGCCGCGGGCGGCTCGAAATAATGCACGCCGGGACCGGCCTTCCCCTCATCGACGCGCGGCCGCTGATCGTCGGGCACGGCCTCGTAGAATTCGCGCGCCGACCGGCGGGCCAGTACCGCGGCGCCCCCCAGATTGTCGGCCTCGGCCATGGATTCACGGAAGCCGCGCAGTCCCTGGTCGCGCGGCACGAACGGCCGCTCTTGCGGCGCGCCCGCCTGCTCGTCGGGCCACGCATGCTTGGTGGCGTCGGCCTCGACCTTGCGGATAGCCTCCTCCAGCGCCAGCCGCTCGCGCGTAATGTCGGATTCCTCGAGCGGGGGATCGACGCTGCGCAATTGGTTGACCAGCGCCGCACGTGCGCGCTCATACAGCACGCGGCGATTCTCGCCCGTATTGCTTTCGAGGCCGGTGACGGCACGGGAGATCAGCGGATGATAGTCAGCCATTGCATGTCACGTGAATTAACTTCGTGTCCATTTTTCGCCGCATATTACTCGAACGGGTTCTTCATCAGGATTGTGTCCTCGCGCTCCGGGCTAGTCGAGAGCAGCGCCACCGGGCAGCCGACCAGTTCCTCAATTCGGCGCACGTATTTTATGGCCTGCGCCGGTAATTGCGCCCAGGAACGAGCGCGCGCGGTCGGCTCTTTCCAGCCGTCGATGGTCTCGTAGACCGGCTCCACCAGTGCCTGCGCCCGCTCGCCGGCGGGCAGGTAGTCGATGGTGCGGCTGTCGAGCCTGTAGCCGGTGCAGACCTTTATCTCGTCGAAGCCGTCGAGGATATCGAGCTTGGTGAGCGCCAGCCCGTCGATGCCGCAGGTGCGCACGGTCTGGCGCACCAGCACGGCGTCGAACCAGCCGCAGCGGCGGGCCCGTCCGGTGACCGTGCCGAATTCATGGCCGCGCTCGCCCAGCGTGGTGCCGATCGCGTTGTCCATCTGATCGGTGGGGAACGGCCCGAGGCCAACCCGCGTGGTGTAGGCCTTGCAGATGCCGAGCACGTAATTGATGGCGTTGGGACCGAGGCCGGACCCGGTGGCGGCCTGCGCTGCCACGGTGTTGGACGAGGTGACGTAAGGGTAGGTGCCGTGATCGATGTCGAGCAGCGCGCCTTGTGCGCCCTCGAACAGGATGCGTTTGCCCTCGCGCCGCTTGGCGTCGAGCAGCGACCAGACCGAATCCATATAGGGCAGCACCTTCGGCGCCACCGCGGCGAGTTCATCGTAGACCGTAGCCGCCTTGATCTCCGCCAGATCATGGCCGCGGCGCAGCGCGTTGTGGTGGGCGAGCAACCGCTCGATCTTGGCCGAAAGCGCCGGCAAGTCGGCGAGATCCATGAAACGGATGGCGCGGCGACCGACCTTGTCCTCATAGGCCGGCCCGATGCCGCGCTTGGTGGTGCCGATCCGGGTAGCCGCATCGTCGGCCTCGCGCACCGCTTCGAGTTCGCGATGCAGCGGCAGGATCAATGGCGCGTTTTCGGCGATGCGCAGATTGTCGGGAGTCACGCTGATACCTTGTTTTTTGAGCTGGGCGATCTCGTCAATGAGCGCCTGCGGGTCGACCACCACACCGTTGCCGATGATCGAGAGCTTGCCCCCGCGCACAACACCCGAGGGCAGCAGCGACAGCTTGTAGGTGGTGCTGTCGATGACCAGCGTATGGCCCGCATTATGGCCGCCCTGGAAGCGGACCACGATGTCGGCCTGTTCGGAGAGCCAGTCGACGATCTTTCCTTTGCCTTCGTCGCCCCACTGCGACCCGACTACCACAACATTGGCCATGCAGACTGCTTCCCTACGCCAGCGCCCGAACACTTGAACCCGGGTACCACCGGCCAGGTCCACCCTCGGATAAAGGAAGCGGACGGCATAGGCAAGGCCCGCGAGGTTTCCTACTCGCTTCAAGTACCTGATCTTAAGCCATTATTTGAAAAACCAACGCCGGATTCCGAGAGGCTCGCCGACGAATCCGCGTATGACCTCCGTCCCGCGTCGCGAAGGATGGTCCGGCACGTCTATATTACCGCGGCCATGAACAACGCCCAGTTTGCCGAAATCGCGGGCTGGCTGACGCAGGCGGGCCTGGCGGGCGAGCCGGAGACCGCCATCCTCACCGGCTTCTGCGAGCGCTGCGTGGCGGCCGGCATGCTGCTCGCGCGCGCGCTGGTGCTGATCGACACGCTGCACCCCGTCTACGAAGGGCGCCTGGTGCGCTGGGGCCACGTCGCGGGTGAAGCGCCCCTGCTCGATTACGGCCGCACCGGCCCCATCAATGCGCTCGGTGGCGCGCGTGCCGACGCCGCCGCCCAGGCCGCGCAGGCGCGAGCCGCCGAACGTTGGCGGCGCAGCCCGTTCTATCGCATGCTGCAGACCGGCGAGGCGCTGCTGCGCTGCCGGCTGAACGAAGCGAGCGACGACGAATTCAGCACGCTGCCGGATTTTCGTTCCGCCGGCATGACCGACTACGTCGCGATCATCAACCGCTTCGCCACCGAAGGCGCGCTCGGCGACATGGATTGCGTCTACTCGTCGTGGACGACGCGGGCACTGCAAGGCTTCAGCGACGACCACATCGCCACGCTCGAGCGCTTGGTGCCGTTCCTGGCGCTGGCAATCAAATCGGTGGCGCTGACCCGCGTCGCCGCCAACCTGATGCAGACCTATCTCGGACGCGACGCCGGCCAGCGCGTGCTGAGCGGCCGCATCATGCGCGGGGTGGCCGAGCGCATCGAGGCCGCCATCTGGTTCAGCGACCTGCGCGGCTTCACGCGCATCACTGACACTACGCCCGAGCAGGTGATCCCGCTGCTGAACGATTATGCCGACGTGGTGGTCTCGGCCATTCACGATCATGGCGGCGACGTCCTGAAGCTGATCGGCGACGGCACGCTGGCGATCTTTACCAGCGGTGGACGCGAGAGCGCCTGCGCGGCGGCATTGAACGCGGCGATCGCGGCGCAGCGCGGCGTGGCGGCGCTCAACAAAGAGCGCAGGCAGGAAGGACTGCCGGTGACCGACTTGTATCTCGGGCTGCATATCGGCGAGGTGTTCTACGGCAATGTCGGCAGCCGCGAGCGGCTCGACTTCACGGTGATCGGGCCGGCGGTCAACGAAACCAGCCGCATCGCGACCATGTGCCGCTCGGCCGAGCAGCCGGTGCTGGTGTCGGACGCCTTCGCCAAGGTCGGCGACAACGCGCGCCGACTGGTTTCGGTCGGCCGTTATGCCTTGCGCGGCGTAGGAAAGCCGCAAGAGCTGTTTACGCTCGATGCGGGGACGCAGGGTTAGTATCGCCTCATCCTGAGGAGGTCCGAAGGGCCGTCTCGAAGGATGGGGCGCCCCATGCTTCGAGACGCGCTCCTTCGGAGCGCTCCTCAGCATGAGGCCGTTAGAAATCAAAAATGCAGCGGCTTGGCCTGCTGCACCTGGGGCAGCGCGCGCACCTTGGCAAGCACGGTCTCGGGCAATTCGCCGTCGATCTCAATCAGTGCGATGGCATTGCCGCCAGGCGCCTCGCGGCCGACATGGAAGGTGGCGATATTGATGCCGGCCTCGCCCAGGGTGGACGAGAACTTGCCGATGAAGCCGGGCTTGTCGAAGTTGGTGATGTAGATCATCGAGGGCCCGAACTCCGCGTCCATGCGGATGCCCTTGATATTGACGATGCGCGGGCGGCCGTCGGCAAACACCGTGCCCGATAGCGAGCGGGTCTGCTTCTCCGTCACGATCGTAACCGTAATCAGGCTCTCATAGTCGCCGACTGCCTCGCGCGTGGTTTCCTCGACCGCCATACCGCGCTCGCGCGCCACCACCGGCGCCGATACCACGTTAACGTCGCCCAGCATCGGCCGCAGCAGTCCGGAGAGCACCGCCGAGGTGAGCGCCTTGATGTTCATGTGCGCCACCGCGCCTTCGTAGGTGATGTGCACTTCCTTGATAGGATTCTCGGTGAGCTGGCCGGCAAACGAGCCGAGCTTCTCGGCCAGCGCCACGAATGGCTTAAGTTTGGGCGCCTCCTCGGCGCTGATCGAGGGGAAGTTGACCGCGTTGGAGATGGCGCCGCGCAACAGATAATCCGACATCTGCTCGGCGACCTGCAGCGCGACGTTCTCCTGCGCTTCGCTGGTAGCAGCGCCGAGATGCGGCGTGCACACCACGTTGGGTAGACCGAACAGCGGGCTTTCCGTGGCGGGCTCGGTCGCAAAGACATCGAAGGCGGCGCCGGCGACCTGGCCGGATTTCAGCGCCTCGGCGATCGCCTCTTCGTCGACGAGGCCGCCGCGGGCGCAATTGATGATGCGCACGCCCTTTTTCATCTTCGCGATGGCGGCGGCGTCGATGATGTTGCGGGTCTTGTCGGTGAGCGGCGTGTGCAACGTGATGAAATCGGCGCGCTTGAACAGCTCGTCGAGCTCGACCTTTTCGACGCCGAGCTCGGTTGCCCGCTCGTGCGAAAGGAAGGGATCGTAGGCTATCACTTTCATCTTCAGCCCGATGGCGCGGTCAGCGACGATCGAGCCGATATTGCCGCAGCCGATGACGCCGAGCGTCTTGCTGAAGATCTCAACGCCCATGAACTTGTTCTTTTCCCATTTGCCGGCGCGGGTCGAGGTATCGGCCTCCGGGATCTGGCGCGCCAGCGCCAGCATCAGCGAAATGGCGTGCTCGGCGGTGGTGATGGAATTTCCGAACGGCGTGTTCATCACGATGATGCCCTTGGCGGTCGCCGCCGGGATATCGACATTATCGACGCCGATGCCGGCGCGACCGATCACCTTCAGATTTTTCGCCCTCTCCAGAATCTTCGACGAGACCTTAGTGGCCGAGCGAATGGCGAGGCCATCGAAGTCGCCGATAGTTTCGGCGAGTTTGTCCTTGTCCTTGCCGAGCGCGGGCTGGAAATCGACTTCGATGCCGTGGTCCTTGAAGATCTGCACGGCGGCGGGCGAGAGCGCGTCTGAAATAAGAACTTTGGGCATTTGAGTTGGTCCTGCTGTCACGACCGTGAGGTGCGCACAGGCCGCGCGCCTCGAAAGATGACAGATTGAGTCATGGGTGAACGATCACGCCGCCTTGGGCAGCGCATCTTTTGTCTGTGCGAAGGCCCAGTCGAGCCAGGCGGTGAGCGCTTCGACGTCGCTCGCCTCCACCGTCGCCCCGCACCAGATGCGCAATCCGGGCGGCGCGTCGCGGTAATAGGCGATGTCGTAGGCGACGCCTTCCTTCTCCAGCAGCGCGGCGAGCGACTTGGCGAAAGCCGCCTGTTCGTCGGCCTTGAGCCGCGTCACCGCCGCGTCGACCACCTTCAGGCACACCGAGGTGTTGGAGCGCTCATTCGCTTTGACGGCGAGATGATCGACCCAGGGCGTGAGCTTGACCCAGTCGGCGATCGCTTTGGCGTTGGCATCCGAGCGCGCGACGGTACCGGCAAGCCCGCCGATCGATTTCGCCCATTGCAGCGTGTCGAGATAGTCCTCCACGCACAACATGGAGGGGGTGTTGATGGTCTCGCCGGCGAAGATTCCTTCGTTGAGCTTGCCGCCCTTGGTCAGGCGGAAGATCTTGGGCAGCGGCCAGGCCGGCTTGTAGCTCTCCAGCCGCGCGACCGCGCGTGGGCTAAGGATCAGCATGCCGTGCGCCGCCTCGCCGCCCAGCGCCTTCTGCCAGGAGAAGGTGGCGACATCGAGCTTCGGCCAGTCGAGCCTCTGCGCGAAAGCTGCCGAGGTAGCGTCGCAGATGGTGAGGCCTTCGCGGTCAGCCGCAATCCAGTCGCCGTTCGGCACGCGCACGCCAGAGGTGGTGCCGTTCCAGGTGAAGACGACATCGGTGGAAAAATCGATTTTGCGGAGGTCGGGCAGCTCGCCATAGGACGCTTTCAGGACGGTGACGTCCTTCAGCTTCAATTGCTTCTCGACGTCGGTGACCCAGCCTTCGCCGAACGATTCCCACGTCAGCATGGTCACGGGGCGGGCGCCCAGCAGCGACCACAGCGCCATCTCCACCGCGCCGGTATCGGAGGCCGGCACGATGCCGATGCGATAGTCGGCGGGAACTTCCAGCACCTCGCGGGTGAGGTCGATGGCGCGTTTGAGCTTCGCCTTGCCGATCTTGGATCGGTGCGAGCGCGCCAGGACTGCGTCGGTGAGGGTTTGCAGGCTCCAGCCGGGGCGCTTGGCACAGGGGCCGGATGAGAAGTGCGGAACCGCCGGCCGCACGCCGGGCTTCATCTCGGTCATGATCTACCCTTCCAGATAGGCGCCCCTCGTTGGGGAGGGGTGTCCCACTGGCGGAGATAGGCCGGTTGGCGTGCGGCGTCAACTGCCGCGTCGCCTGCAAAATGGCCGTCAGGAAGATGGGCGCTGAGAGGGTGCTAGAACCGTATACCGATGCCGGCGCGTCCGGTATTGAGGCTGGAGTGGGTGCCGTTCACCGGGCCCCAGGCGATGTATTCCCATTCCGCGCGCAGGAACACGTTCGGCAGCACCGCCACGTCCACGCCGAGTCCGGCGAGGAAACCACCGACATAGACGTTGTCCTGACCTTTGTTTAGCGTCACCGGGCCGAAGGTGCCGACAGGATTGGTCTGGGTATCGGTCACGGTGGCACTGGTGGAATAGTTGAAGCGCCCGACCGCAACGCCCAGCATGGCATAGGGCAGAAACTGGCCAACCGCATAGCCGGCGCGGCCGCGCACGGTCGCGTAGTCGACGAGCTTGAGTGACGCCGTGGCTTGCAGGAGCACGTCGTGGTTGACGGCATCGGAGGTGGTCGCGAGGCGCTCGAGCGAATCGGTCGCTTGGGAATTGAGGTTCGATGGACGGTTGTAGGCGACGTCGGCGCCGAACACGAGCTGCTCCATCTGCCAATTGTAGCCGAGGAAGGCGCCCCATTGCGCGCTGTCGGTGACGTTCTTCGGCAATGTGGTCCAGCTGGACGGCTGAAACTCGGCCTCGAGCGTGCTGTTGCGCAGGATGTAGGCGACCTCCTCGCTGGCAGCATTGCCAAAATCCGCGCTCAAATTCGAATAGCCGACGGTCGCGCCCAGCGAGAGTCCATCCCAGCGAGCCGGTCTTGCATCAAAGACGGCGAACGATCCGCGCAAGAAGGAATCGTCGAGCCAGTCGGCCGCCGCCGCCGGTACTGCCGATGCGGCTGCAAGCGGCGCGAATATCATGAGGCGGGCGGCGAGCAGCCGCAGACGCTGGATCAGGCATACGGTCAGAAGAGTGCGGCGACTGGCGATCACGTTATTGCTCCGAGGGCAGATCGTCGAAGCTCCAGCGCAGGCCGAGTCGTAGCTCGTGCGCGGCGACGTTCTGGAATGTCATTTTGCCGAAGGAGTCGTTCGCGGTCTTAACATCTCCAAAATCGATGTAGCGGTAACCGAGATCGACCATGAGGCTAGGCGCCACGACGTAGCCAAAACCGGCCATGACGGCCCAGGAGAAATTCCACTGGGTGTGCGAAGTGTCGCCGGTGAACGGCGGAGCGAGCGCGCTCGTGTAATCGAAGGCACGTAGATAGGCAGCGCCGGCGCCGGCGCCGATATACGGCGTTATGTGGTACCAGGTGCCGAGGTCGATATAGCCGTTGAAAAGCGCGCTGGTCGCCGAGATTTTGGCGGTGACGTCGCCTGGCGTCGCGATGGTGCCTTCGTATTTCAGTGGCAGGTGATAGTCGACGGTGACGTCGGTACGCAGCCACTGGCTTTTGATGCCGGCCCCGGCGCCTAACATGACGCCGCCGCCGAGGCTACTGTCAGTCGGGTTGGTGAAGCCAAGTGCGGACGCGGCGCCGTCGAGCCTGCCCCAGTTGTAGCCGACGTCGCCACGCAGATACCAACCGGTGTTTACCGCGATCGGTGGTGGCGGCAATTGCGGCATGTCTGCGGCCATGGCGCCCGTAACTTGCACCAGCACAACGCCAGCAACCGCAAACGTCCTTGACCAACTCATACCCACATTCCCTTTGCTGATGCCGCGAGCGGCCATCACGCGCATCCATCCACTCGACCCTGCCGCAGGAAAGTTAGGCGGCTCTTAACCATAAGTTTTCACCATGTTCGCCCACCGTTAACCAACGGCAGCGTGCTAACCTCGACTGCGCAGCGGCGGCGGCGGCGGGGCGTAGACCGGGGGCGGCGGGGTGTAGACGTAGCGCGGTGGCGGCGCCTCAACCGGCACTTCGCAACAGGTCCAGCGCAAACCCAGCATGAAGTCATTCGAGTAGAGGTTCTTGAATTTGAACGAATCGGGATTGCAGCCGCCGAAGCAATCGACGGTGTCGGTGATGTCGCCGTAATTGAGATAGCGATAGGTGAGGTCGACGCTGAAATTTTTGCTCACCTCGTAGGAGACGCCGGCATACAGCGCCCAGGCGAAATTCCAGTCGCTTGGATTGCGGCCGACACCGAATCCAGCGTTCGAGGGATTGATGTCGCTGAAATCGGCCAGCGTGAGGTACGCGCCACCGATACCGGCGCCTACGAAGGGCGTGAAGCAATTCCAGGTGCCGAGATCGACAAAGGCATTGGCCAGGAAGACCCATGATTCCAGGTTGCCCTCATAGGTGTCGAGAGCGAAACCGGCCGTCGTGTAATGGCCGAAGGCGTAGACACGCGTTTTAGAGCGATATTCCGCGGTGCCCTCAAACCGCAGCCAATTGTTCCAGTTGTAGCCAACACCAAAACCGATGAACGGCGTATCAGCGATCGAAGTATGGTCGAACGCAAAGTCGCTCGAATTGGCCGGGTTCTGCAGATAGTCGAGCGTATAATCGCCATTTACGCCAACGCCGACGAAGCCGCGCAGATACCAGCTGTCGCAGCATGGCGGTGGCGGCGGCGGCGGCAAATAATCGGCGGCCTGCGCTGCGCCCGCGGCGCTCACAAAGAGCACAACCAGCGATGAAATCCATAAACGCGTACAAGACATGCCATCGTCCCTTCTCGAATTCGCCGGTCGTCGGACGGCGAAATAGCCAAGAGCGAGGAGAACGATGGCAGGAAAGTCTTAAGTGGCCCTTAACCTTGATTTTTAACTACGATATTTAACGATAGCGTGTGCGCGGCAGAAGCGCCTCGTGCGCCCGCGCCAACACGGTGAAAGCGAATCGTCGGTATTAGGAAACCGTTTAGGATTTGGGCGAAGGGCTCGATGCCTCAGGCCGCGACTTCGGTCAGCGCCTCGACCACGTCGGCGACCACCGCCTCGACCAGCACCTTGTCGTCGCCCTCGCCCATCACCCGGATCACCGGCTCGGTGCCGGAGGGCCGCACGATCAGCCGGCCACCCAGTCCAAGCTTTTTCTCGGCGCTGGTTATGGCGGAACGCACGGTGGCGTTCTCCAGCGGCTTGCCGTTGCGGTAGCGGACGTTCTTGAGCACCTGCGGGAGCGGCTCGAAGCGATGGCAGACTTCGGACACCGACTTGTTGCTGCGCTTGACCATGGCCAGCACCTGCAAGGCGGCGATGAAGCCGTCGCCGGTCGTGGTGTAGTCCGACATGATGATGTGGCCGGACGGCTCGCCGCCGAGATTGTAGCCGTGTGCACGCATGTATTCGAGCACGTAGCGGTCGCCTACGGGCGTGCGGATGAGTTCGAGGCCGAGACCCTTGAGATGGCGCTCGAGCCCGAGATTGGACATCACGGTCGCCACCACACCGGGCTTTGGCAACCGGCCGTCTTGCTTCCAGCTTTCGGCAATGACGGCGAGCAGCTGGTCGCCGTCGACCACGTGGCCGCGTTCGTCAACGATCAGCACGCGGTCGGCGTCGCCGTCCAGCGCGATGCCGATGTCGGCGCGCATCTCGCGCACCTTGCGGCAGAGCGCGGCGAGATCGGTCGACCCGCATTCCTTGTTGATGTTGAAACCGTCGGGATCGACGCCGATTGAGATCACGTCGGCGCCCAATTCCCACAGCGCATTGGGCGCCACCCGGTAGGCGGCACCGTTGGCGCAATCGATCACCACGCGCAAGCCCTCGAGATTGACGCTCTTGGGTAGGGTCAGCTTGGCGAACTCGATATAGCGGTCCTGCACACCGTCGATGCGCTTGGCGCGGCCGAGATCGGCGCCGGTGGCCAGCCGGCTGGTGAGATCGGAATCGAGCAGCGCCTCGATCTCCTTCTCGACCTCGTCGCTGAGCTTGAAGCCGTCGGGGCCGAACAGCTTGATGCCGTTGTCGTCGAACGGATTATGCGAGGCCGAGATCATGACGCCGAGATCGGCGCGCATCGAGCGCGCCAGCATGCCGACCGCCGGCGTCGGGATCGGGCCGGTGAGCAGCACGTCCATGCCGACCGAGGTGAAACCGGCGACCAGTGCGTTCTCGATCATGTAGCCGGAGAGGCGGGTGTCCTTGCCAATCAAGACACGGTGCCGGTGCTCGCCGTTCTTGAACACCAGGCCGGCGGCCTGGCCGACCTTGAGCGCCAGTTCCGGCGTAATGACCTTGTTGGCGCGGCCGCGAATGCCGTCGGTGCCGAAATAACGACGAACCATAAATTGCCCCTCGACGGCTACTTGGTCTTGCAGCCCTGAATGCCTGGCTAGAGGGAGGGCGGCATAGCCTGCCTCCGAAGCCTCTATAATACGGCCAAGACGGTGAAATTACTTCAAAAATTGTGAGTAATCGTTACGAAGCGGGGTTAATGGCGGATTCCGCGCCCGCCGGCCACGGGAAAGCGCGCCGGCGCCGCCGGTTTCGCCGGCCCCCGCCCCTGTGCTACCCGGATAGCCGGCCATCCGACCCCAGAGTTATCCCAATGAAGAACATCGCCTGTATCGACGACCTGCGCACACTGGCACGGCGCCGCGTTCCGCACGCCTTTTTCGATTATGTCGACAGCGGCTCCTATAACGAGGAGACCCTGCGCGCCAACCGGAGCGACCTGGAAGCGATCAAGCTGCGCCAGCGCGTGTTGGTTGACGTCTCGCAGCGAAGCCTCGCAACGACCGTCGTCGGACAGGAGATATCGGCGCCGTTGATCCTCGCCCCGGTGGGGCTCACCGGCATGCAGCACGGCGATGGCGAGATTCTCAGCGCCCAGGCCGCCAATGAGGCCGGCATCCCCTACGCGCTCTCCACCATGTCGATCTGCTCCATTGAAGATGTGGCGCAGGCGACGCGCAAACCGTTCTGGTTCCAGCTCTACGTGATCCGCGACCGCGGCTTCTCCGAAGACATCCTGGGGCGGGCGGCGGCGGCCAATTGCAACGCGTTGATCCTCACGGTCGATTTGCAGGTGCTCGGCCAGCGGCACCGCGACATCAGAAACGGCATGACGGTGCCGCCGGAAATCCGCATCAAGAACATCATCGACATCGCCAGCAAGCCGGGTTGGGCATTCGGCATCCTGATGGGCAAGCGCAAGACCTTCGGCAACCTCGCCGGCCACGTGAAAGGCATGGAGAACGTCAATCAGCTCGCGCAGTGGACCGCGCAGCAGTTCGATCCGGCGCTGAGCTGGAAAGACGTCGAGTGGATCAAGAAGATCTGGCCCGGCAAGCTGATCCTGAAGGGCATCCTCGACCCCGAGGATGCCAAGACCGCGGTCAAGCTCGGCGCCGACGCCATTGTGGTGTCGAACCATGGCGGCCGCCAGCTCGACGGCGCGCCGTCCTCGATTTCGGCGCTGCCGGCGGTCGTTGACGCGGTCGGCTCCGACACCGAGGTTTTGTTCGACGGCGGCATCCGCACCGGTGCCGACATCCTGCGCGCGCTGGGCCTGGGCGCGCGCGCCTGCATGATCGGCCGCGCCTATATCTACGGGCTCGGCGCCGGCGGCAAAGCCGGTGTCGCCAAGGCGATTGACATTCTCAAGAACGAGCTCAGCGTCGCCATGGCGCTGACAGGGACCGTCAAGATTTCCGACATCGACGGCAGCGTGATCGCGAGCGGCGAGGCGAAGAAAAAGCCGGCGGCGCGGAAGCGGAAAAGCTGAGCGGCTCTCTCTTTACCCTCTCCCCCTGTGGGAGAGGGTGGCGAGCGCGGAGCGCGAGCCGGGTGTGGGGGAAGGTGCCTCTCGCTACGCACTTGCCCCCTCACCCGCCCTCGCTCGGCTTCGCCTCCGCTCGGGCACCCTCTCCCACAAGGGGAGAGGGTAAGCGCGCCTGCGGCAATGCTCGTATCCGTTCGCCGCTGAAAACCCTCACGCCTCCTTCAATCCCAGCGCCAGATCATTGCCGGTGGCGCCGTAGTATTTGTAGGGCAGGAACTTGCCGCTCATGCCGAGCTTGACGCGGTCGCCCTTGGGATCGCTCTGGCGTCCCACCTCCATGTCGAGGTCGATCGCCGACATGATGCCGTCGCCGAACTCCTCTTCGATCAGCGCCTTCAGCGCCGGGCCGTTAAGCATGATCAGCTCGTAGAAGCGGTAGATCAGCGGGTCGGTAGGCGGCATGGGCGTACCGCGCATCGGCACCTCGTTGAGCAAGACCTGCTCGGACTTGCTGAGGCCGAACAATTTGGCAGCATTGGCCGCCTGCGGTTTGGTCAGTTTCATCTGGCCCAGGATCGCCCCGGTGACCAGGATCGGCGACATGCCGCCGATCTGCTCGCAAATGTATTTCCATGTCCAATCCTTCTCGCGCTTGATGTCGAGAAGCTTCTCGGTGAGATCGGCGCGGGTCATGGCTTACTCCTTATGCGTCCGCATGGGTCACCCCCGGGGTGAAGCAATTTTAGGGCCAGTTGCCTCCTTGGCTTGCCAAAGACCGCCTCACATGCCACCCGAATAGGCATGACGGCTGAGGTGACGATCAGCGATGGCGCGCGGCTCACCCCGCACGCCTTGCGCGCGGCCGTGCTCGGCGAGGTGCATGCGCGGCCGTTCACGGCCATCGAGACGCCGCGGCGCATCCTGCATTTCGCCTTCGATACCGTGGGCGACGGGGCCAAGCTCGACCGCTCAGCGCTTGCCGATTTCTGCGCCCGCCGCGGGCTGGAGCCGCTGAAGGAAGGGGCCAAGCACCACCGCGTCACGCTCGGCGGCGCTACTCTGCGCTGGGAGCAGCATTCCGAATTCACCACCTATACCTGGGAGCTGCCCTCGGAATCGTCCGTGCCGTTCCATCCCGCCGCCTCTTCACTCGCGGCACCGATGGCCAGCCTTCCGCAACCCGGCCCGGTGTTGGTGGCGCTCGACCTGCATCTGCTCGCGGACAATAAAAAGAAGAAAATCACGATCGAAAAGCTGTTCGACCGCGCCAGCCTGGCGGTGGCGGAGAATTCCGACGGCAACGCGCTGTTCGCCACCGACTTCCAAGCCGATCCGTCCGGTTTCGTGCGCGTGCTGGTGCTCGACCGCGGGCTCGGGCCAGAACGGGCCGGCGCCATGGTCCAGCGCATCATCGAGCTGGAAACCTACCGCACCCTGGCGCTGCTCGGCTTGCCCGAGGCGCAGCGCCTGATGCCGTCGATCAACCGCATCGAGACGCGGCTGGCCGAAGTGACCGACGAGATGCGGCACGCCGGCAAGCTGATCGACAATCAGCGCCTGCTTGAGGAATTGACCGAGCTCGCATCCGAACTGGAGGCAGGCGCGGCCGCCAGCCTGTTCCGCTTCGGCGCCAGCCGTGCCTATCACGAGATCGTGCAGCTGCGCCTCGCCACCATCGGCGAACGCAAGGTCGAAGGACTGCCCACCTGGTCGTCGTTCCTGGCGCGGCGCATGTCGCCGGCCATGCGCACCTGCGCCACCACCGAGGCACGCCAGGCCGACCTGTCGGAGAAGCTGGCGCGCGCGGCCAACCTTCTGCGCACACGCGTCGACGTCGAGCTCGAGCGGCAGAACCGCGATCTGCTCAAATCGATGAACGACCGCACGCGGCTGCAACTGCGCCTGCAGACCACGGTCGAGGGCTTGTCGGTGGCGGCGGTGAGCTACTACGTGGTCGGTCTGTTCGGCTATCTGATGAAGGGCCTGCACGATGAAGGCGTGCCAGTGGACATTTCGCTCGCCACCGCGCTGTTCGTGCCGGTCGCCGTGCTTGCCATCTGGTTCGTGGTGCGGCGCATCAGGCGCAAGCACATCGCTGGGGCGGAGTAATTCAATACGGCACATCGGCGAGGCATACTATCTTTACCCTCTCCCCTTGTGGGAGAGGGTGGCGAGCGCGGAGCGTGAGCGAAGCGCGAGCCGGGTGAGGGGGAGCCGTCTAACTAGAATCTGCCCCCTCACCCGCCTCGCTCACAGGGGGAGAGGGTAAGGAGGGCAGCACCGAGGCAAGGAGAATCCCATGCGCAGCGAGCGATTCGAATTTCCTAATGGCAAGGGCGAAAAACTCAGCGGCGTGCTTGACCTGCCCCTGGGCGAACCTACCGCCTTCGCGCTGTTCGCGCATTGCTTCACCTGCGGCAAGGATATTCGTGCCGCCAAGGCGGTCGCCGAACGGCTGGCGCTCTGCGGCATCGCGGTGCTGCGCTTCGATTTCACCGGGCTGGGCGGCAGCGAAGGCGAGTTCGCCAACACGCATTTTTCCTCCAACGTCGATGACTTGGTCGCCGCCGCCGACCACCTGCGCCAGACGAGGAGCGCGCCGGTGCTGCTGATCGGCCACAGCCTGGGCGGCGCCGCGGTGCTGGCGGCTGCGCACCGTATCGAAGAAGCGCGCGCCGTGGTCACCATCGCCGCGCCGTCGGACCCAGCGCATGTCACCGGCCTATTCAAAAGCCAAGTCGGCGCCATCCGCGAACAAGGCGAGGTGGAAGTGCGGCTCGCCGGTCGGCCGTTCAAGATCAGGCGCGAATTTCTCGACGACGTGGCCGAGCAGATGCTGATGGATCGCGTCGCGCATTTGCGCAGGGCGCTGCTGATCTTTCATTCGCCCACCGACGCCACCGTCGGCATCGACAACGCCTCGCACATCTTCACCGCCGCCAAGCACCCCAAGAGCTTCGTCTCGCTTGCCGGCGCCGACCATCTGCTGAGCAAGAAGAGCGACGCGATCTATGTGGCCAATGTGATCGCGGCCTGGGCCGAGCGCTATCTCGATGTGCCGGCGAGCGTAGCCAAAGCGCAAAGCGAGGCCGGCGTGGTAACGGTGCGCGAGACGCGCGCCGGCAAATTCCAGCAGGAGATCATGAGCGGGCCGCATCGTTTCCTCGCCGACGAGCCGGTGGCGGTCGGCGGGCTCGATAGCGGGCCGGGGCCTTACGACTTGTTGCTCGCGGGACTCGGCGCCTGCACGTCGATGACGGTGCGGCTCTATGCCGAGCGCAAGGCGCTGCCGCTCGAGCGCGTGACGGTGCGGCTCACCCACAACAAGATCCACGCCACCGACTGCGAGAATTGCGAGACCAAGGAAGGCATGATCGACCGCATCGATCGCACCATCACTTTCGAAGGCAAGCTCGACGCCGAGACGCGCCAGCGGCTGTTGGAGATCGCCGACAGATGTCCGGTGCACCGGACGCTGACCTCGGAGATCAATATCCGGACCGTCGAGCGGCCGGCGTAATTCAATTTCGTCATTCCGGGACGCCGCGAAGCGGCGGGCCCGGAATCCATACTCCGCAGCGCTGGGGTTATGGATTCCGGGCTCGCTCGCTGCGCTCGCGCCCCGGAATGACAGAATAGAAATGCGCGGCCGAATTGTTTATAAGTCCGCCGCCATGCAGCCCGCCGCGCACGCGCTGACGCAGCAGTTCCTCGCCTGGGTAGCCGAGGGCGAACGCAGCTATGCCGAGGCGGAGGCCTGGCGGCGCAGCTGCCCGCATTTGTCGATCTGGGAAGACGCCATCGCCGACGGGCTGGTGCGCTTTGAGAACGGGGCCAACATGCAGCAATCGCGACTCGTGCTCACCGCGCGCGGGCGGGCGCGGCTCGGCGAGGGCTGACGGCTCAAGGGCTCGCGGTCTCACACCTCCCTTTCCCCTATCCCTTGCGGCTTGACGGTCCTAAGACCCTCCGTCACACTAGAACAAACAGAGAACATGTTGGGTGCACCGGCCCGCCATCCGGGACGGGTCTCTCAGCATCTTCAGAGGGTTAGGAAATGATCGCGCAGCTGCGCCAAAGCCTGCGGGCGCTGCAAAAGCCGGCCGGGATCGACGCCGACGCCGGCCCCCTACCGCTCGGCATCGCGGCGATCGACTTAGCGCTCGGCGGCGGGCTGGCGCGCGGCGCGTTGCACGAGATCGCGGCCGCGGGCGAGGCCCATATCACCGCCGCCGCCGGGTTTGCGCTGGGGCTCGCTCCTGCTGGCGCCCGTCTGGTCTGGATCGCCGAGGACATGGCGCGCGCCGAAAGCGGTGCGCCCTACGGGCCCGGGCTCGAGGCCTTCGGCCTTCTCCCCGAGCGGCTGCTGACGGTGGCGGGCGCGCGACGCTGCGACCTGCTGTGGGCGATGGAGGAAGCGCTGCGCTGCCGCGCCATCGCGGCGGTGATCGGCGAAGTGCGCCATGGCGAGATCGACCCGGTGGCGGTGCGCCGGCTCTCGCTTGCCGCCGCGCAAAGCGGCGCGCTGGCGCTGCTGCTGCGCGCCGCGCCGCCGCGCGACGCCTCCACCGCCGCCACGCGCTGGATCGTCGGCGCCGCGCCCTCTTCACCCTCCCCTGGATCGGGAGGGTCGACCGCCGAGCGCAGCGAAGGCGGTCGGGGTGGGGTGATTTACGAAAAAAGTTCACCCCCACCCGGCGCGCTAACGCGCGCCGACCTCCCCCTTTCAGGGGGAGGTGAAAGAGAAAGTTGCTTCGCCGTGCAGCTGACGCGCAACCGCCGCGGTCCGCTCGGCGCCTGGATGCTGCAATGGAGTGACAGCGATGAGCGCTTCGTGCCCGCAACGCATGCTCAGCCTGTGGCTGCGCCAGCTGCCGACCGACCGCATCGAAAGGTTGCGTGATTCTTTCTTATCCCTCCCCCTTCGGGAGAGGGTTGCGGCACCGCTGGTCGTCTACGGCAAGCGCGGCAATGCCGAACTGCTTACCGCCGTGGACGACGCGGCGGAGCGCTTGGGGCTTTCGCCCGGCCTGGCGCTGGCGCAGGCGCGCGCCATGCATCCGGGCATCGAGGCGATCGCGGAAGACGCCGAGGCAGATAGCCAGCTGCTCGAAGCAATCGCCGACTGGTGCCTGCGTTACACGCCGCTGGTGGCTTGCGACGCGCCCGACGGCCTGCTGCTCGACATCAGCGGTTGCGCCCATCTTTACGGCGGCGAGGACGCGCTGGTGGCCGATCTCGCCGGCCGGCTGGAAGCGGCGGGTTTTGCCTACCGCACGGCAATCGCCGGCAGCATCGGCGCGGCTTACGCCGCCGCCCATCATGGCGCGCCGGGACGTTACGCTTGTGGCCAGGAGCGCGCATTGCTTTCGCCGCTGCCGCTCACCGCGTTGCGACTCGAACCCGGCACGGCGGCGGCGCTGGCGCGCGTCGGCCTCAAGCATATCGGCAACATTATCGATCTGCCCCGCGCGCCGCTGACTGCGCGCTTCGGCGCGGACCTGCTGCGTCAGCTCGACCGCGCGTTGGGCAACGAGCACGAACCGCTCACGCCGCGGTTGCCGGTGGCACCTTATGTGGCCGAGCAGCGCTTTGCCGAGCCGATCGCACGCGAGGAAGATGTGCTGGCCATCGTCGCGCGGCTGGCGGGGCGGCTGCAGCTCGCCTTGGAACGGCGCGGCGACGGCGCCCGCCGCATTGAGCTCACATTATTCCGCACCGACGGCGCGCTGCGCCGCCTTGCCGCCGGCTGTTCGCGGCCGCTGCGCGATCCGGCGCAAATCCGCGCGTTGTTTAGCGAGCGGCTCCATGCGCTGGCGGATGTGCTCGATCCCGGTTTCGGCTTCGACATGGCGCGGCTTTCCGTCGTTGTTGCCGAACCATGCCCGCCCGAGCAGATCGGCATCGGCGGCACGGAAGATGACGCCGAACTCGACCGATTGGTTGATCGTTTAAGTGCGCGGCTGGGCGCGCGCCGCGTGCGCCGGCCGGTGGCGCAGGACAGCCATATTCCTGAAATCGCCGGATCTTGCGTGCCGGCGCAGCTGACCGGCACCGATGATGGTTGGGTGGCTTTTCACCGCTACCGCGCGCAAGCCGACTTGGCGCCGCGGCCGCTGCGGCTGCTGATGCGGCCGGAGCCGATCGAGGCCATGGCGGAAGTGCCGGACGGGCCGCCGTTGCGCTTTCGCTGGCGGCGCGCGCTGCACGAGGTGATCGCCGCCGAAGGCCCCGAGCGCATCGAGGGCGCCTGGTGGAGCGAGCACGGCGGCGATTCTTTAGGAAACTTGGCGCGCGATTATTTCCGCGTCGAGGACAAATCTGGTTTGCGCTTCTGGCTGTTCCGCGCCGGGCTTTACCGCGACCTAGCGCAAGGTGCCGCGGCGCCGACGTGGTTTTTGCACGGGACGTTTGGGTGAGCTCTTTTTCTTACCTCCCCCTGCAAGGGGGAGGTCGGATCGCGAAGCGATCCGGGTGGGGGTAGTCGAGAGAGGTTGCGAACATCAGATGACCCCCACCCCGACCCTCCCCCTTTCAGGGGGAGGGAGAAGGAAGCAGTGTCATGCGTTACCTCGAATTCGCCTGTGCCTCGAATTTCACCTTCCTGCGCGGGGCGTCGCACCCGGAAGAATTGATGGTGCAGGCGGCCCATCTCGGGCTCGTCGGCATCGGCCTCGCCGACCGCAATTCGGTGGCCGGCGTGGTGCGCGCCCATCTGGCCAAGCGCGAGCAAAACTTGCCGCTTGCCTATCACCCGGGCGCACGGCTGGTGTTCGCCGACGGCACGCCGGACATTCTAGCCTATCCGCGCGACCGCGCCGCCTGGGGCCGGCTCTGCCGCCTGCTCACGCTTGGCAACCTGCGCGCCGAGAAGGGCGACTGCATTCTGCGCCTCGACGATCTGCTGGCGCATGCGGAGGGGCTGGAACTGGTGGTGATGGATGCGTGCACCGCCTCTCCTTTTTTACCTCCCCCTTTCAGGGGGAGGGAGCGCGCTGTGCATGGGGAGAGCGTAGCGCTTCTACGCAAACTACGCGACGCCGCGCCAAGCCGCGTGCGGCTGGCGGCCTCGATGCTCTATCGCGGACGCGACCGGGCAAGGCTTAAGCGGCTGGCGGAGCTCGCGCGCGCGGCGAACGTGCCGCTGATCGCGGTCAACGACGTGCACATGCATCATCCCGACCGGCGCCCGCTGGCCGACGTGCTCACTTGCATCCGCGAGAAGGTCACCATCGACCGCGCCGGCCGCAGGCTTGCCGCCAATGCCGAGCGCCATCTGAAAACCCCGCAGGAAATGGCGCGGCTGTTCCGCGACATGCCGGAGGCGATCGAAGAAACCCTGCGCTTGAGCGAGGCGCTCAGTTTCTCGCTCGACGAGTTGCGCTACGAATATCCCGACGAATCCATTGAAGGCTTTGACAATCCGCAAGAAGCGCTCGCCCATCTGGCTTACGAGGGCGCGGCGCGGCGCTATCCGGACGGCATCCCCGCCAAGGTGCGCGCCGGCATCGACCACGAACTGGCGCTGATCGCGCAGCTGCAATACGCGCCCTATTTCCTCACCGTGCACGACATCGTGCGCTTCGCGCGCAGCCAAGGCATCCTGTGCCAGGGCCGCGGCTCGGCCGCCAATTCCGCCGTGTGCTTCTGTCTCGGCGTGACCGAAGTCGATCCCGAGCGCGCCGATCTCTTGTTCGAGCGCTTCATCTCGCCGGAACGGCGCGAGCCGCCCGATATCGACGTCGATTTCGAGCACGAGCGGCGCGAGGAAGTCATTCAATATATCTACAAGAAATACGGGCGCACCCGCGCCGGCATCGCCGCCACCGTGATCTCCTATCGCGGACGCTCGGCCATCCGCGAGGTCGGCAAGGCCTTCGGCTTGAGCGAAGACACCATCGGCGCGCTGTCATCCTCGATCTGGGGCGGTGGCGGCGGCACGGCCGATCTCACCCGCGCCGGACTTGCCGCCGACAGCCGCCGCGTTAAGCAGATCGCAGCCTTGGCGCGCGAAATCGTCGGCTTCCCGCGCCATCTCTCGCAGCACGTCGGCGGCTTCGTCATCACCCGCAGCCGGCTCGACGAGGTCATGCCGATCGGCAACGCCGCCATGGAGGAACGCACCTTCGTCGAATGGGACAAGGACGATCTCGACGCGCTCGGGATTCTCAAGATCGACGTGCTCGGCCTCGGCATGTTGTCCTGCCTGCGCAAGGCGCTCGATCTGGTGGAGCGGCATTATCCTTCTGCTTGGCCGCAAACGCGAAGCCTGCCTCTCGCGCCCTCTCCCCTTGTGGGAGAGGGCTGCTCGGAGGTTCAAAGAAAAAGACAGGGTGAGGGGGCGGCCCCTCCCCCTCACCCAGCCGTGCCTGTTGAACGCCCGGCGTTGCCCTCTCCCACAAGGGGAGAGGGCGCAACAACAGCCGCCGACCTCTCTGCTATCCCCGCCGAGGACCCCGCCGTCTACCGCATGCTCGGCCGCGCGGATTCACTCGGCGTGTTCCAGGTGGAAAGCCGCGCGCAGATGACCATGCTGCCACGGCTGCGGCCTAAGAATTTCTACGACCTAGTGATTGAGGTGGCGATCGTGCGCCCCGGCCCGATCCAGGGCGACATGGTGCATCCCTATTTGCGGCGGCGGCGCGGGCAGGAGCCGGTCAGCTATCCGTCGAAGGAACTGGAAGCGGTGCTGTCGAAAACCCTGGGCGTACCGTTGTTCCAGGAGCAGGCCATGAAGATCGCCATCGTCGCCGCCGGCTTCACGCCGGCGGAGGCCGACCGGCTGCGCCGCGCCATGGCCACCTTCAAGCGCGTCGGCACCATCGGCACCTTCCAGCGCAAGATGATTGACGGCATGCTGGCCAACGGCTACGAACGCAGCTTCGCCGAGCGCTGCTTCCAGCAGATCGAGGGCTTCGGTGAATACGGTTTCCCGGAAAGCCACGCCGCCAGCTTCGCGCTGCTGGTTTATGCCTCGGCCTGGCTGAAGTGCCGCTATCCGGACGTCTTCGCGGCGGCGCTGCTCAACGCACAGCCCATGGGCTTTTACGCGCCGGCGCAGATCGTGCGCGACGCGCGCGAGCATGGCGTCGCGGTGCATGCGCCCGACGTCAATCATTCGCAGTGGGATTCGACTTTGGAGCCTGGCCCGCGCGCGGCGGAACGGATGCACGACCTGCATCGCGAAATGCGTGGCGATGTGCGCGCAACCCACGCCATCCGCCTCGGCCTGCGCGAGATCAAGGGGCTGAGCGAGGAGGACGCCGGGCTGCTCGTAGAGCGGCGCGGCGTCCCTTATGATTCCGTGCGCGATGTCTGGCTGCGCACCGGGCTTTCCCCGCGCGTGCTGGAGCGGCTGGCCGATGCCGACGCCTTCGGCTCGCTCGGCTTGACGCGGCGCGAGGCGCTGTGGGCGGCCAAGGCGCTCGGCCGCGTCGGCGACCGCGACGACGATCTGCCGTTGTTTGCGGTTACTTCTCCGCGTGCCTCTGCTTCTTTACCTCCCCCTGAAAGGGGGAGGGAGCAGGCAGTGCACGTGGAGAGAGAAGCAGAAGTCCGGCTACCCCCCATGCCGCTGGGCGAGGAGGTCATCAACGATTATCGCTTCCTCAGATTGTCGCTGCGCGCGCATCCGGCGCAATTCCTGCGCGCCGATCTCGAGGCACGCGGCGCCCTGCGCAACGAAGCGCTGCGCGGCATCGCCAACGACACGCGCGTGCGCATTTCCGGGCTGGTCACCTGCCGGCAGCGCCCCGGTTCGGCCAAAGGCGTGGTGTTTATGACCATCGAGGACGAAAGCGCGGTCGCCAATGTGATCGTGTGGCCGAAAGTATTCGAGCGCGTGCGGCCGGTGGTCTTGAGCGCGCGCTATGTCCTGGTCACCGGCCGCGTGCAGGAGGAATCCGGCGTCATCCACGTGATCGCCGAGGCGCTCGAGGATCTCACGCCCTGGCTGGCGCGCCTGGCCGAGCACGGCGGCGACATCGACGCGCTGGCGCGCTGCGACGAGGTGCGCCGCCCGATCGAGGATCAGCGCGAGGCGCACGCCCTCGGCGGCCGCCACAACCGGCTGGTGGCGCTGATGCGCGAGATGCCGGAGCTGGTCTCCGACCTCGACGTGCCGGCGCGCGGCTCCGCCCACGCGCCGACGCGGCGGGCGGGGTGATCACATCGCCGGCGCGACGTCGCGGCCGAAATACATCACCTTGGCCAGCAGCGAGCCGTCCGACTGCTTCTGCGAGGCGAAGATGACAATGTACATGCCGGCCTTGAGCTCGTCCTTTTTGCCGGGGGCCACCGCAGCGATCACCGTCGCCGGCGTCACCACGATCTTCTTCTCGCCGTCCTTGTATTTCACCATGAAGGTTTCGCCGTCCTTGCCCTTCACCATGCTCTCGACATAGGCGTTGGTCATGGTGCTGCCCGGCCGCGCGTCCCAGGCCCCGTGTCTATCCGGCACCTTGCCGCGCTGTGCCGGCAGGAAGATGTGCACCGAAAAGGCCCGGATGCTGCCGTCGGCCTGCGGCATGCCGGCGATGCCGATGAACGAGTCGTTCTTGATGTCGGCAAGCGAGGCCTTCACCAGCGAGGCGACGCGCGCGTCATCGGCGAGCTTGACCTTAAGCATGGCGCCATCGCGCGTCTTGACCGACAGCATGCCGCCGTCGATATTCTCGATTTCGCCGCGGATGCGGCCCGGCTGCTGCGCCACGGCGGCGGTAACAGAGAAAGCAAGCCCGATCGCCGCTGCGGCGAGCGCGCGACGTGTCATATTCAGCGTGTGCATTATGTCCTCCCTGACGCAGCCGGCAGCGCCGGTCCGTCAGCCGGAGAACCCCTCGCCGCGCTTCTTATTCCGGCGCGGCTTTTTCACCTTCACCGGCGGCTCCGTCTTTTCTTCGACGGCCGGTGCCGGCGTCGGCGCAACGCCCAGATCGGCCTCGACCAGCGCGCGCAGCTCCGCCGTCACTTCCGGGCGCACGCCGAACCACAATTCGAAGCCGCGCACCGCCTGATGCAGCAGCATGCCGAGACCATCGGCGACGCGCAGACCGCGCTCGTGCGCCGCCTTCAAGAGGCCGGTCTCCAGCGGATCATAGACAAGGTCCACCACCACCAGCGAGGCCGGACAGCGCAGATTGATCTCGAGCGGCGGCTGACCGACCATGCCGAGCGTGGTGGTGTTGACCAAGAGCCCGGCGCCGCCGAGCAGCCCGGTGATCTCGTCCCAGCCGGCCACGCGCACGCGCGCGCCGAACTGCTTCTGGATGGCCTCCGCGCGATCGACCGTGCGGTTGATCACGTAAACGCGCTGCACCTCGCGCGTCAGCAGCGCAAACGTCGCCGCGCGCGCGCCGCCGCCGGCGCCGAGCACGATGGCGCTCTCCAGCCCGCGGTCCCAGCCCGGTGTGGCGCTGTCGAGATTGGCGAGAAAGCCCTCGACGTCGGTATTGGTCGAGCGCAGCGTGTCGCCTTCGTACCACAGCGTATTGGCGGCGCCGACCGCGCGCGCGCGCTCGTCGGGCGCCGAGACCGTGAGCGCGGTCTGCTTGTGCGGGATCGTGACATTGGCGCCGACATAGCCGCGATCGCGCAAATGGCTGACGAATTCGGCAAATTCTTGCGGCGGCACCGCCTCGCGCCGGTATTCGGCGTTCAATTCGTGTTTCTTGATCCAGTAATTGTGGATCAGTGGCGATCGCGAATGCGCCGCCGGCCAGGCGATGACGCAGACTAGTTTGCGTTCCGCGGTCGTGGCGCCGCCGGTTGCGGGAGCTTCATCGCTGGCAGGTTTCATGCAATTTCCAAGCGTAGGGCGCCCGCAACGGGCGGCAGGAAGACCTCGGCGGCTCGGCGATAGGCTGCCCGGATCAGCAACGCACCCCCGCATGTATTCTCCGCCTGCGGGGCCGTCAACGGTGGGATATGCATGGCACGCAAGATTGCCGCCGCCCGGCTTGACCGGACCGGCCGCTCATCACAAACAAGGTGACATGCGCAGGGTGCTCCGCCGGCGGGGCGGGACGGCGACGGCCATGAAAGCCCTCTTCCTCGACTGCAACGATCAGCTGGCGCCGGTGTGGGACAAGGTCGTCCGCCCCGATGATCCGCCGATCACCGTCAACACCGCGCAATTTGCGCGCGAGGAGCTGCCGCGCCTGCTCGAAGGCTACGCGGTCGCGCTCGACGACCACTCCGCCATGCCGACCGAGCTGGTGGCGCAGTGCGCGGCGCTCAAGCACATCGTGTTCCTCGGCACCGGCGCGGCCAGCTACATGAATGTCGATGAGCTTAAGAGCCGCGGCGTCACCGTGCACACCATCAAGGGCTATGGCGACACCGCCGTGGCCGAGCATACGATTGCATTGATGCTCGCCGCCGCGCGTGACGTGGCCCGCATGGACCGCGAGGTACGCGCGGGCGTGTGGACGCCGCAGGAAGGCGTGCAGCTCCACGGCAAGACGCTGGGCGTGATCGGGCTCGGCGGTATCGGGCGCGAGGTGGCGCGCATCGGCAAGGGCATCGGCATGCACGTGATCGGTTGGAACCGGACCCGCCGCGCCGGCGTGCCGCTCAGCGAGCTCGACACACTGCTGGCGCACGCCGATGTGGTGTCGATCAATCTCACGCTCCACGGCGAGACCCACGGCTTTCTGTCCGCCAAGCGCATCGCGCAAATGAAGCCAGGCGCCATCCTGGTCAATACCGCGCGCGGTGCGCTGGTGGATGAGGCGGCGCTGATCGAAGCGCTCACGAGCGGCCACATCGGCCACGCCGGGCTCGACGTGTTCCACGATGAGCCGCTGAAGCCGGATCACCCGCTGGCGAAGATGGAGAACGTCACCCTCACGTCGCACGCCGCTTTTCGCACCTTGGAAGCCTCGATGACGCTGCTGCGGCGAGCGATCGATATCGTGAAGAAAATCACCGGTTGATCCAAACTCCGCTCATTCCCGCGAAAGCGGGAATCCAGGGCGATACACCGAGAGCTTGCATTTTGCCGCGCTGGGTCCCCGCTTTCGCGGGGACGATCGGATGGTTTCTAGTAAAATCCTGGCGTCGCGCCGCCATCGACCGCGATCGCGGTGCCCTGGATGTGCCGGCCTTTGGCGCTGGCCAGGAACACCGCTAGCTCGGCGATATCCTCCGGCTTGCCGATGCGGCGCAAACCGCTCTTGCTCAGCGACTCCTCGCGCACCTGCTCGGGCGTTTTGCCTTGCGCCTTGGCAAACTGCTGGAACAATTGCACGACGCGGTCGGTTTCGGTCTGGCCTGGATGGATGACGTTGATGTTGACGTCGTCGCGGTTGCCCATGGCGGTCAGGCCCTTGGCGAAATTCGACATCGCGGCGTTGACCGCGCCGCCGATCAGGAAGTCCGGGCCCGGCGTGCGCGCGGCGCCGCCGATAATGTTGATGATGCTGCCATGCGAGGCCTTGAGCAGCGGCCAGAACAGCTTGGTGAGCCGCACGGCGGCGTGGAATTTCAGCGCGAAGCCGTCGCCCCAGGCTTCGTCCGGCAGATCGAAGAATTTGCCGCCCTTGGTGGCACCGGCATTGTTGACCAGCACGTCGCAGCGCTTGAAGCGGTCGCTGACCTGCGCAAAAAGTTTTTCGCAAGCGGCAAGCTGGCGCAGGTCGCCTTCCACCGTCAGCGGCGCTGGTCCCCCAGCCGCCGCCACCGCCTTGGCGCCGACGGCAAGATTGGCGGCATTGGACGCCGCCAATACGGTCTGCGCGCCCTCGCGCGCAAAAGCGGCCGCAATGGCGCGGCCGATGCCGCGGCTGCTGCCGGTGACGACGACGACTTTGCCTTCGAACCCGCCCGCCATGATTTCCTCCCCTTTGGTGGCCCGGCTTTATACGCGGCAATTCGCGCTGCCGCGAGTGGGCCGCATTGACCGCGCCGCGTTCTCGGTCACAATAAGAAAAAAGCCAGCGCGCGATCCACAAGTCGGTCACGCGGCGGCAAAATGGGGAGATTCGCGTGAAGCCGGCGCCGTTCGCCTACACCAAGGCGCGCACGCTCAAGGAAGCGGTCGCGCTGCTGTCCAAACACAAGGACGACGCGCGGCTCTTGGCCGGCGGGCAGAGCCTGATCGCCACCCTTAATATGCGGCTGTCGGCGCCGGACTTGCTGATCGACATCAACGGCATCAAGGGCCTCGACGGCATCGCCAAGAAAGGCAAGACCATCGAGATCGGCGCGCTGGCCCGGCACACGCAGGTCGAGCGCTCAGATGTGATCGCTAAACACGCGCCGCTGATCGCGCTTGCCATGCCCCATATCGGCCATCCCGCCATTCGCAACCGCGGCACCTTCGGCGGCTCCATTGCTTTCGCCGATCCGGCGGCGGAATTGCCGGCCTGCCTGCTGGCGCTCGGCGCCGAGATCGAGATCGCCGGGCCGAAAGGCAAGCGCCGGGTGAAGGCCGACGCCTTCTTCAAGGGCCTGTTCGAGACCGCGCTTAAGCCCCGCGAGGTGCTCACGGCCGTGCGCGTTCCGGCCGCAGATAAAAATACCCGGGTGGGCTTCGCCGAGTTGGCGCGCCGGCACGGCGACTACGCCATGGTGGGCTTGGCGGCAAGCGCGCGCGCCGCCGGCAAAGGCAAAGAATCAAAGTTGGCGGACGTGCGGCTGGCCTTTTTCGGCGTCGGTGCGACGCCGGTGCGCGCGAAAAAATCGGAAGCGGCGCTGGCGGGCGGCAATGTCGACGCCGCGGTTGCCGCGCTCGATCTCGATCCGGATGACGACGTGCAGGCCAGCGGCGCCGTCAAGAAGCACCTCGCCGGCGTGCTGCTGCGCCGCGTGGCCAAACAGTTGATGGAGCCCGCGTCATGACCGACACGGCGCTCGACATTTCTCTTACCGTCAACGGCGAACGCGTCGCCGAGCGCGTGGACGCGCGCAAGACCCTGGTCGATTTCCTGCGAGAGGACCTGGTGCTGACCGGCAGCCATATCGGCTGCGAGCACGGCGTCTGCGGCGCCTGCACCGTGCGGGTCAACGGTGAGATCGTGCGCGGCTGCCTGATGTTGGCGGTGCAATGCGACGGTGCCACGGTGGAGACCATCGAGGGCCTGTCCGACACGACTGAGATTGCCGACCTGCAGGCGGCGTTCGAGCAGCGCAATGCCCTGCAATGCGGCTATTGCACCCCCGGCATGCTGGTGGCAGCGCAGGACCTGCTGAAACGCGCAAACAATAACAAGACGGTGCCGAGCCGCGAGGACATCCGCGCGCATCTCTCCGGCAACTACTGCCGCTGCACCGGCTACCACGCCATCGTCGATGCGGTACAGGCGGTGGCGCAGCAGAGGGCGGGA
>Ga0307417_10000030_pt1 | contig 54203 bp, 50 predicted proteins | sample SalMarWE160210MG_2_FD_202514 | JGI IMG/M metagenome (GOLD analysis project Ga0307417, IMG submission 202514) | Salt marsh sediment microbial communities from the Plum Island Ecosystem LTER, Massachusetts, United States - WE1602-10 | ecosystem: Environmental > Aquatic > Marine > Intertidal zone... | reverse complement strand
CGAGATAAGAAACGCCGCCGAGCACGCGCAGCGTCAGCCCAGCGTCGGTCATAGCGATGAGCGTCGGCACCGCGTGCGGCGCCACCACGAGCTTCATCAGCTCCATGCGCACGCGCTCGCGCGAAAGCTGGTCGAGGCCGTCACGGCCGGCGATGCAGGCCTCGAGCCCTTCGCGGTCCGGATGATCGCTGGTGCCGTAGGCGGCGTGGAAGCGGAAGAAGCGCAGGATGCGCAGGTAGTCTTCCTCGATGCGCTGTTGGGGATCGCCGATGAAGCGCACGCGCCGCGCTTTGAGGTCCGCGAGACCGCCGACATAGTCGTAGACGGTGCCGTCCACGCGCGCCGAAAACGCATTGATGGTGAAGTCGCGCCGCTCGGCATCCGCTTTCCAGTCACGCCCGAAGGCAACCTTGGCATGGCGGCCATAGGTCTCCACGTCCTGGCGCAGCGTGGTCACTTCAAACGGAACCTTGTCGCAGACCGCGGTGACGGTGCCATGCTCAATTCCCGTGGGCACCGCCTTGAAGCCGGCCGCCTGCACGCGGCGCACGACCTCCTCCGGCGTCGCGGTGGTGGCGACATCGATCTCGTCGGCGCTCAGGTCGAGCAACGCATTGCGCACCGCGCCGCCGACGACGCGCGCTTCTTCGCCGTCGCGGTCGAGCACGCCGAGCAGGCGCGGCAGCGGGCCGGCGGTGAGCCACGGCACATCGCTAAGCTTGCGCTCGGTCCGGCTGGCTGGCGAAGCCATCACCGCACCTGCCCCGGCACGAATTTTCCATCCTCGATATGCGCGGGCACATACCGCGAGCCCGGCGGCGCGCCGGTGTAGTTTGCGAAATAGACGAAGCTGCCGATCATCAGCAGGAAGGAAAGAATAGCGAGCGTGATCAGCCGCGACACGGGCCACGACTCCGGATCCATCACGCCGGCGCGCGTCGCCCACAAAAACACCGCATAGAGAACGAACGGTGCCGAGAAAAGCGCGATTTCGGTGAAGCCGATGCGGATCATGGTTTTACGAATTTCTCCGGCAGGGAAGCACTTTCAAGCTGTCATTATCCGCGCAAGCGGATGATCCAGTAACCACCAATGTCCGCTTTGAGCAAACATATGAATGGCGACTAATGGATGCCCCGCATTCGCGAAGCATGGCAGACACTAGGGCGTGTACTCATAAAATAAAACCGGCTTGTTGACCGCGGGATACCGAATGTCCGCTTCTATCTCAATAGCGGCCAACGAACGGACATTCCAGAACCGTCGCTAAGGGCCGATTCCGGACTCATGCGTCGCAGCAAATAATATCTCTATTCGACGATCTCATCAGCACGGCCGAGCAGAAAATAGGTTTCCATTGGGCCTTTTCCCTTGATGTCGACGCTACCGTGTGGCTCGAAGCGAAAGTGCTTTTGGAGGTGCTGACGGGCTGCTGCAGAGACCTGGATGCGGTTCGGCAAGCTGTGCGACTCCATACGGCTCGCGATGTTCACCGCATCACCCCAAATATCGTAAACGAACTTATGCGTCCCTATGACTCCGGCGACCACGTCACCCGAATGGATGCCGATGCGCATTTGCATAGGGATCGGCACCTCGCGATTCATCCGCTCGACCGTCTCGATCATCGCCAACGCCAAGTCGGCGACCGCGTGGGCGTGGTCTGCGCGAGGCTCAGGCAAGCCGCCGGCGACCATGTAGGCATCTCCGACCGTCTTAATCTTCTCGACCCCGAGGTCGAGTGCCAATCGGTCAAATTCCGAAAACAGACCGTTTAAAAGACCGACCAGATCTCCGGCCGAAAGCCGGGACGAAAGTTTGGTAAAGCCGATGAGATCGGCGAACAAAATCGTTACATTGGATCGCTGGTCAGCAATGATCGTCTCGCCGCCATTCAAGCGCGTCACGATCGCCTTCGGCAGAATGTTGAGGAGAATATTTTCCGACCGCTCTTTTTCGATGCGCAGCGCCTCGACCATCTCCCGCTCGCGATCGCGCATATGCTTTTTGTCGAGTGATGAACCAACGCGCGCTCGGAGCAGGGTGGGATCGAACGGCTTGGCGAGATAGTCATCGGCACCCGCCTCAATACAGCGAACGACGGAGTCGAGCTCGCTCAGTGCCGAGATCATGATGACGCGAATCTCACGGAATCGCGGATCGCTCTTAAGCGATACAAGAACCTCATAGCCACTGATGCCGGGCATCATCAGATCGAGCAACACGAGATCGATGACTTCTTGCTCGACCAGGGCAAGCGCTCGGGCGCCATCCTCGGCCAATAGAACGCTATGCCCCTGACGTTGCAGCCGGCGTGACAGGAGGTCTCGATTGGATGGGTTGTCGTCCACCACCAGAATACGGCTTGGCCTTACGGCAGCGCGGTCGGATTCGTCCGCCGCGACCGGACGAACCGATTTTAGAAGGCTCTCCACCATGCTCGCCCGCGCGGCGGTCCCTTTGGCGGCATCATCGGCATCTTCTAACGGCAAAACATTGCCGCCGACAAATGTCACCAGACCATCAATCTTGTCGAGCAGCAGGGTTGCCTCTCCCAACATCTTGTCGAGATCGGCGACAAATGCTTCCGCGCTATCATCGCTTGCATCCTCGCGCAGCATTTCCCCGTAGCCCTTGATCGCATTGATGGGCGTGCGCAGGTCATGGCGCAGCGTCCGGCGGAACTCCGCCGGGTCTTTATTGCCGTCGTTCCGATGAGCGGCCGCTGGATCAAGCAGGTTGCCAATGAGGCGATTGAGATTCCGGCTCGCGTCGAGAATGCGCAGAAGGTCGTCGGTTGACTGCTGGCGGCCCGCTTGAACCGCGTCGTCTATCAGCATCTCGGCATAGCCTAAAATGGCCGTCGCCGGTGCGCTCAATTCCTGACGCACGTAGGCAACAAGCGCCCGCTCCGTCCGCCGGTCGGACCCGGACCCGTAATCAAATTGATCAGCCGTGGCACTATCTCCCTGCCGCCCCGCACAGTGCAGTCGCTGTCCGCTCAGGCCGCCGTGGGCTTAAGCAAGGCTGCAATCTTTCCAAGCAGGCGCGCTATTTCGACAGGCTTGGTGTCGTAATCGTCGCAGCCCACTTCCATTGCCTTCTCGCGATCGCCAGCCATTGCATGCGCCGTCAGCGCGATCACTGGCAATCCCCGCGTGGCATCATTGGCCTTGATCCGACGCGTTGCCTCCCAACCATCGATCACCGGCAGGCTCATATCCATCAAGATAATATCCGGCCGCTCCGACAAGGCCATATCGACGCCTTGTTGGCCATCGATTGCAATGAAAACCTCGTAGCCGTTGCGCGTCAGCCGGCGCGAGAGCATGTCGCGGTTCATCTCGTTGTCTTCAACCAGCAGAATCTTGGCCATCCGATCTCCCGCTGCGTTCGTTGTTTAGGTGGTAACGCTTTCCGCTTCACGGGCGGGTTGTCGCGCCAAGCGTCCGCGCACGGCGGCGGCCAGCTCGGTCAGATAGCTTTCATCTTTGGTGATGATTCGTTCAGTCTGTCCGCCCAGAATACCGATATCTTCCGCAGTCAATTCTTTCGCCGTCACGACGATGACCGGAACGTCGACGAACGCTGGCCGTTTGCGCAATTCGCGCAGAAACTCAAAGCCGTCCATCTCCGGCATCATCAGGTCGAGCAAGATCAGGCTCGGGACTGGATGGCTGGCGAGCCAGTCAAGGCCGCTACGACCATTGACCGCGGCAGAAGGTGCATACCCCATTCCCTGCAGAGAGTGACAGAGCAACTCGCGGGTCGGCTGGTCATCCTCGACGACCAGTATCGAGGCGTTGCTCGGACCCACGCAATGCTGCCGGAGCATCGCTGCCAGGCGTTGCCGGTCCACCGGCTTGGTCATGAAATCGGCCGCGCCCAAGGGGATCGCCATACCGCGCTCGTTGAGAACCGTCACCATGATCACGGGGATGTCACGCAACTCGGCGTCGGACTTGAATTCCCTGAGCGCGTGCCAGCCATCCATCTGCGGCATCAACACATCGAGCGTGATCGCCTGCGGGCGGTGCGCGCGCGCCAGCGCCAGCGCTTCGACGCCATTGCCGGCCGCTATGACGCGGTAGCCTTCCTTTTCGAGGGTTTTGGACAGCATGCCGCGCACCGACGGATCATCATCCACCACTAGTACGGTGGCGCGCCCATCGGCCGCCGACAAAATAGGCGTGGTCGTATCCACAGCAGCCGGGGCGACGCCCTGATCCGGAAGCCAGATGGTGAATACCGAGCCCGCGCCAGGCGTGCTTGCGGCTGTCACCTCGCCGCCCAGCATGGTGCAGAAGTGCTTGGTGATAGCTAGCCCAAGACCTGTGCCTCCAAAACGCTTGGTGGTGGAGGCATCCGCCTGGCTGAACGCCTCGAAAAGTCGACCGATCTGTTCGTCGGTCATGCCGACACCGGTATCCGACACGCTGAAGCACACCCGCGAGTCGCCCTCGCGCACCGCCGTCAGGGTCACCTTGCCCTTGCGCGCGAACTTGTTGGCGTTGCTCATCAGATTGAGCAGGCTTTGCTTGACCTTGGTTTGGTCGGAACGAAAGCTGCCGATATCGGCCGGACAAATCACTTCGACGACATTCTCATTCTTATCGGCCAGCGGCTTGACGATCGACACCACTTCCTTGATCAGGTCTTCGATATCAATCGGCTCAATAAAGACATCCATCTTCCCAGCCTCGATCTTGGACAGGTCGAGGATGTTATTGATCAGCCCCAAGAGATGCCGGCCGGCGCTTTCGATCTTCTGCAAATCGTCGGTTGATTCCTTATTGCCTTTGTCGACGGCGTCCTCTTGCAGCATTTCGCTATAGCCAATAATCGCATTGAGCGGCGTGCGCAGCTCGTGCGACATATTGGCCAGGAAGTTTGATTTGGTTCGATTGGCTTCATCGGCGGCATCGCGCGCGGCGGCGAGCTCCGTTTCACGCTGCTTCAATTCGGTGATGTCGGCGTAGGTGGCCACGACGCCACCTTCCGCGGTCTTTCGTTCGCTGACCTGAATCCAACGGCCATCGCTGCGGTGTTGTATATGCGCACTGTTGCCAGCCCTATGTTGGGCGATTCTTTCCGCCAGCCAGGCTTCTTGGCTTCCATCGGCATCGCCGATTTGTCCACGCTCCACGGCGGTGCGAGCGATTGTATCGAAAGTCGTGCCCGGCTCAATGATGTCAGCATGTTCGGGAAAAAGATTTTTGTATTTGCTATTAAAGATGACAATTTTGTCGTCCGCATCATAGAGCGAGAATCCTTCGGAAATAGACTCGATGGCGTCAGTCAGCCGCGTTCGCGCCTCAGTGATCTCTCTCAGGTTCTTCTTTTCGGTTTCGAGGTTCTCAATCTCCATGGCCCGCATTTCAATGCCATTCTTACGAAATACATTGATGGCTTCGACCATTTGCCCAATCTCGTCGCGACGGTCTCGGTAACCGACTTCCACATCGGTATCGCCCGACGATAGGCGGCGCATCGCATCAGTGACGGACTTTACCGGCGTGACGATCGACAGCGCTGCAAAAATGCTTATCAGCATGCTTATTGGAATAACAACCGCAACTACGCCAAGCAGCACTATGCGATTTTGTCTTGACCAATCGACCATCGCAGTTGCAAAACTTTGACTCGATAATCTAATGGATTGCGATACTTGATTAGTATCTTTTCGTATTCTTCCCAACAGATCATCTACCTCACCGAGCATCATAACTGCCATACTCGGCTGTACAGCTCCCATCTCAATCGCATCGCTCGTGAGTGTCTCAAACTCTGCCCATTGTTTTTTCACATCCTCCAACAACCTGTGTTGGTCATTCGAAAGATTGCCACTCATGAGCAGCTGGTCGATCTTAATTGTAACGTTTCTGGTCTCGGTTTTGATCTTGTTTTCTGTCCGTCTTAGGGTCTTTACCTCTACCCCGCTGTTCAGCCACGAGATATAGCGAAAAAGCGATACCTGTGTGTTATGCAACTCGTCAGTAAGCCGCTCAACGGAATTCCAAGCTGTAAGTTTGACATTAGATAGAGATTCAAGGCCGGTCGAACTTGCTTCGATGAAAAAATAGCTTTTGGCACTCAACGCGATAAGGCAAAATAATAGCACCAACGGCGCAGCGAAGGCCTTAACAACAATCGGCAGATTTCTGCAACGGCGAAGCATAAAAAGGCCTTGCGAGCGCGCGGCCTCGCTACCGATAAACGCCGACGCCTACGAAGTAGTCGCCCATCCGGTCGACGTAGCTCGATTTCGAGTCAATTAGCTTCGTCACTGGATTTGGCCACTTGTAATCAACCCAACCGCCACCGGCTTTCGCTTTTGCCGATAATTCCCGGATTAAGAATTTGCCGTCTTGATCTTTCAGATTGATCAAATTTTTCCCGACCAGCGCGGGATTCGCACCATGAGCGACACACTTCGTGCCATCGAGCGTGTAAATGAATGGATATAGATCGCGGTCGTGAAATGCCTTGTCCTTTTCTGTCACGGCCTTAAACGTCGCGTCGGGGCCGTCCTTTTTGAACATCTCCTGAACACGTTTCACCATCGCAACAGCTTCCGCTTTGGTCCCAAATTCAGCAGCCATCGCGGGCACCAACGTCGTTAGTGCGGCGATAGACAGAGCGACAAGATATCGGACCATGGTGCACCTCCCTCTGGATCGTCCTGCTTCTTAAGCATGGGCAGGTTGTAAATAATAATCTATCGAAATTATGGGCTGATTCCAATCCAAATCGCGTGACAACGCCGGCAGCAATTCTAAACCCCGTCTATTTAAATGGATGCATTAGTTGTTGAAATTGCAGGCCTTCTATTTCCGCCAGGGGTCATTCGCGTCGTTGGCCTGTGTCCGCCATGTCCGGTTCGCCCCAATAGTGGCTCTCCGACCCGCGCCTAAAAGAATACGCGCCCTCGATGGCGCGACGGCGTGCTTCTCATCCGGTATAAATCCGATCGTGCAGGTTGCGCAAAATCCCCGCGGTCACGCCCCAGATGTAGCGCTCGCCGAAGGTGATGGCATAGTAGTGCCGCCTCATGCCCTGCCAGTCGCGCGAATGGCGCTCAATATTGTTCTGGTCCATCAGGTAGCCGAGCGGCACTTCGAAACTGGCGTCCACCTCGCTCACGTTGAGCGTGAGCGAAAATCCCGGCTTGATGCGCGCGATCACCGGCACGATGCGGTAGCCGAGCGTGGTCAGGTAGAGATCGAGATAGCCGATCGGCTCGACGAAGGAGCGGTCGAGGCCGATTTCTTCCTCCGCCTCGCGCAGCGCCGAGGCCAGCGGGCTGGCGTCGCTTTTATCGATCTTGCCGCCGGGAAACGACACCTGCCCGGGATGGTCGGGCAGATGCTGGGCGCGTTGCGTCAGCAGCACGCTCGGCTCGGAATGGTCGACCACCGGCACCAGCACCGCCGCCGGCTTTATCGGCCGCACCTCGGAGATCTTTTTCATCACCGGATCGGCGTCGTGGTCGCCGCGCTTGGGCGTGATGCTGGCATCGGTAAGCCCCGCCGGCACGTCGAGGGAAAGCCGCGCGCGGGCGCGCGCGAAGAATTCCTCCGCCGACAGCTCCGCCGGGGCCTGCTGCATCAGGCGAACTCCTTTAAGACGCTGGCTTCCGCCATGGCGAAGAAATCGCCGTTGGAGGCGACACCGAACATGCGCTTGCCGGCGACGTCGCGCTCTTCGCCGAGCGCGACCAGGTCGTAGAACAGCGCGCGCGTGACCTTCGCCCACAACTCGCGGCGCACATGCAGATAGGGCTTGAGGCCCCCGGTCGCCGGCTCGGGGATAAATTTGAGGGCATGGCCGGGGCCGGCGGTTACCCAGTCGTCGACATTGGTGCGGAAGGCGAGCTTCTGCTGATCAGCGTGTTCGACCTTCAGTTCGACGGCGAGGAAGGGGGCATCTACGACGATTAAACCCACCTTCTCCACAGGGGTGACCAGGAAGTACTTGTCACCCTCCCGCTTCAGGATGGAGGCGAAAAGCTTGACCAAAGCAGGCCTTCCGATCGGCGTTTTTTGATAGAACCAGGTGCCGTCGGCCTCGATTTTCATGTCGATATCGCCGCAAAACGGCGGGTTCCAGCGCTCCACGGGCGGTAGCCCGCCCTTTTTGCGCGGTAGCGATGCCGTGATCGCCTCCAGTCCGCTCCGCCCTGTCTTCGCCATTGTTTGCCTACGATATCAACAGTTGCGCACTCTGTTCGCATCTTCGTGATTAAGCCCGCTGGGGCCCCGAAGATAGCGTAAGCTTGGCTGAAGAATGAGGCAGATTCGCCCGCAACGGCGCAGGAAAACAGCCTCTGGTGTGTTTGTTGCATAGGGCTAGTAAGCGCCAATCCGCCAATGGGCGGGGCGACCGAAGAGCGCCCGATGAAAGGACCAAAAGTCATGGCGTCGGCAAGCGGCGAAAGCCTTGAGAAGCTGGAAGATATGATCGTGCACGCGGCGGAATCCACTTCCGCCCATGTGCGCGCGGCGAAAGAGGCCATCGGCGCTGTCATCTTTGGCCAGGACATGGTGGTCGAGCGCGCGCTTGTCACCGTGCTCTCCGGCGGCCATGCGCTGCTGGTCGGCGTGCCCGGCCTCGCCAAGACCAAGCTGGTGGACACCATGGGCACCGCGCTCGGCCTCGACGCGCGCCGCGTCCAGTTCACCCCCGACTTGATGCCGTCGGACATCCTCGGCACCGAGGTGCTGGAGGAAAGCCCCGGCGGCAAGCGCAGCTTCCGATTTATCCCCGGCCCGGTGTTCGCCCAGTTGCTGATGGCCGACGAGATCAACCGCGCCTCCCCGCGCACCCAGTCGGCGCTGTTGCAGGCCATGCAGGAGCAGCACGTCACCGTCGCCGGTGCGCGTCACGATTTGCCCAAGCCCTTCCACGTGCTGGCGACGCAGAACCCGCTCGAACAGGAAGGCACTTATCCCCTGCCCGAAGCCCAGCTCGACCGCTTCATCATGGAAATCGACGTCGACTATCCCGACCAAGCAGCCGAGCGCAAAATCCTATTCGACACCACCGGCGCCGAGGAGACCCGCGCCAAGGCGGCGATGACCGCGGAAGATCTGATCGCGGCGCAACGGCTGGTGCGCCGACTGCCGGTCGGTGAGTCGGTGGTGGAGGCGATCCTCAAGCTGGTGCGCTCGGCGCGCCCCGGCCCGGAAGCCGGCGATCTCGGCAAGCTGATCTCCTGGGGCCCCGGCCCGCGCGCGAGCCAGGCTTTGATGCTGGCGGTGCGCGCCCGCGCGCTGCTCGACGGGCGCTTTGCGCCGTCGGTCGACGACGTGCTCGAACTGGCGGAACCTGTGCTCAAGCACCGCATGGCGCTGACCTTCGCCGCACGCGCGGAAGGCGAAACTATCCTCAACGTGATCGGGCGGCTGAAGGCGCGCGTCGGATAATCGCGATGGCCGAGCCAAAGCTGAGCGATATCGAGACCAGTGCGCTACGGCAGGCGGCCGGCGCCGCGCGCGTGCTCGCCGATACTATGCCGCGGCTCATCCTGGAGGCGCGCCGGGTCGCCGCCACCGTCATTCACGGACTACATGGCCGCCGCCGCGCGGGGCCAGGCGAGAATTTCTGGCAATACCGGCGCTTCATGTCGGGTGAGCCCGCGCAGAACGTCGATTGGCGGCGCTCGGCGCGCGATGATCATCTCTATGTGCGCGAGCGCGAATGGGAAGCCTCGCACACCATCTGGATCTGGCCCGACCGTTCGCCATCGATGGCTTTTGCTTCCGCGCTGGTTACCGACAGCAAGCTCGAGCGCGCGCTGGTGGTGGCCTTCGCCTTGGCCGAAGTGCTGGTGCAGGGCGGCGAGCGGGTCGGCATTCCCGGCCTGCTGCGCCCGACCGCGAGCCGCAACGTGATCGAGAAGATGGCGGAGGCGATCTTGCACGATGCGAGCGAGCGCGCCAGCCTTCCGCCGAATTTCGCGCCCTCGCCGCTGTCCGAGATCGTGATGCTGTCCGACCTGTGGAGCCCGCTCGGCGAGGTGCAGAAGACTATTGCCAAGCTGTCCGCCAGCGGCGCGCATGGCCATGTGGTGCAGATCGTCGATCCGGCCGAGGAAAGCTTCCCCTATTCCGGCCGCATCGAATTCGTCGAGCCGGAAGGCGCCGGCAGCGTGACAGCCGGCCGCGCCGAAATCTGGCGCAACGACTACCAGGGACTGGTCGCGCGCCACCGTGACGCGATCCGCGCCGAGACCGACCGGCTCGGCTGGAGCTTCGCCATCCACCGCACCGACCGGCCGGCGAGTGAATTGCTGCTGGTGCTGCATTCGCGCATGGGCGCCAATACACAATCCTCGGCTATCGGCAGCCGGCACGGCCCGGCGAACCCTGGGAGAGCGGCGTGATCGGCTCCCTGCCGCTCGGCTTTGCGCAGCCGCTGGTGCTGCTCGGCCTGCTCAGCCTGCCGGTGCTGTGGTGGCTGCTGCGGCTGGTGCCGCCGCGCCCGCGCCGCATCAATTTCCCGCCGACGCGCCTCTTGTTTGAGATCGCGCCCAAGGAGGAAACGCCGTCGCGCACACCGTGGTGGCTTACTTTATTGCGCCTGACACTGGCCGGCCTCATCATCATCGCGGCCGCGGGGCCGTTGTGGAATCCGCCGCTCGCCACCTCCAACCGCGGCGCGCCGCTTTTGATTTTGATCGATGATGGCTGGGCGGCCGCCGCCGCCTGGGACGAGCGGCTGCGCACCGCCGACGAGCTGATCGCGCGCGCCGACGCCGATAACCGCGGCGTCGCCGTGCTGCCGATGTCGGAAACAGCGCGCGACATTTCCCTGCAGACCGCCGGCGCCGCCCGCGTGCAGGTCAAGCAGCTCAAGCCGAAGCCGCATACACTTGAGCGCAGCGAGGCGCTGCCGCTGATTAAGCGCTTCCTCGCCACCGCGCCAGACGTTGAAATCGTCTGGCTCTCGGATGGCGTCGATCTCGGCAAGGGCGCGGAATTCGTCGCGGGCCTCAAGCAGGCTATTGGCGACCATCCGCTCACCGTCGTTTCCGGTGGCATCGCCATTCCGCACGCACTCGCCGCCGCCGACAACGCCGCAGGGGCGTTGACCGTGAAGGTGCTGCGCCCGCAAACCGGTCCGGCAGAAAACGGCCTGGTCAAAGCTATCGATCTCAAGGGACTGCCGCTCGGCGAGGCGCCGTTCTCGTTCAAGGCGAGCGACCGCGAGGCCGACGCCTCGATCGATCTGCCGGTCGAGATCCGCAACGACGTGGCGCGGCTCGAAATCGCGGGCGAGCGCTCGGCGGGCGCGGTGCAGCTGCTCGACAAACGCTGGCGCCGGCGCACCGTCGGCATCATCTCCGGCTCCGACGCCGACCGCTCGCAGCCGCTGCTGGGCGCGACCTATTACCTCGCGCGCGCGCTCAATCCGTTCGCCGATGTGCGCGTCGCCGAGCCGGTGGCGTCGGCGGAAGCGGTTAAGCGCTTCCTCAACCAGCATTTGCCGATGCTGATCCTGGCCGACGTCGGCAACGTTGCCGAGGCGCGCGAGCCGCTGGTCAAGTGGATCGACAGTGGCGGCGTGCTGGTACGCTTCGCCGGCCCCCATCTCGCGCGCACCGACGACGACCTGGTGCCGGTCAAGCTGCGCCGCGGCGGCCGCATCCTCGGCGGAAGCCTGAGTTGGGACAAGCCGCAAAAGCTCGCCGCCTTCTCGCGCGAGAGCCCGTTCAACGGCATGGCGGTGCCGGACGACATTACCGTCACCCGCCAGGTGCTGGCCGAGCCCGACGCGCTGCTCGCCGACCGCACCTGGGCGACGCTCGCCGACGGCACGCCGCTGGTCACCGCCCAGCGCCGCGGCAAGGGACTGCTCATTCTTTTCCATGTCACCGCCGATACCCGCTGGTCCGACCTGCCGCTGTCGGGCGCCTTCGTCGATATGCTCAAGCGTGTCGTCTCGCTGGCCGGCTCGGCAGGGACCAGCAACACCGCAGACGGCGCCAGCAACGGCGAAAGCCAAGCCGCTCAGTTTGTGCCGCCGACGCGCGTGCTCGACGGCTTCGGCGCTTTCTCGGTGCCGCCGCCGACCGCCCGCCCGGTGCCCGCCAATTTCAGCGGCCGCGCCAATACCGATCATCCGCCCGGCTTCTATGGCCCGCCGGAAGGCCTGGTCGCGGTCAATACGCTGGCGCCCGATGACCGGCCGGCGGCGCTGGATTTCTCAGGCCTGAATGCCCGGCTCGACATCTACCGGCATGGCGAGCCGCGCGACCTGCGCGGGCCGATCTTCTTGGGCGCACTCGCGCTGCTGATGCTGGATGCTCTGATCGTGATCTACCTGTCGGGCGGGTTTGCGAGCGCGCTGCCGCGCCGGCGCGCGGCGGCAATGCTGCTGGCCACCGGCGGCCTGCTCGCCGCCTTTGCCTTGCTGAACCCGGCGCATGCGCAACCGGCGCAACAGCCGCCGCCGCAGCTTTCCGCCCAAGCCGAAGCCTTCGCCCTCAAAGCGGCGGAGAAAACCCATCTCGCCTACGTCATCACTGGCGATGCCGACGCCGATGCCGTGAGCAAGGCCGGATTGACGGGTCTCACTTTATTCCTGGCGCAGCGCACCGCGCTCGAAGCCGGCGAGCCGATAGGCCTCGACCTGGCGCGTGACGAGCTCGCCTTCTTCCCGCTGATCTACTGGCCGGTATCGCCCAATGCGCCGAAGCCGTCGAAGACGGCGCTCGAGCGCATCGACAGCTACATGAAGCGTGGCGGTACCATCCTGTTCGATACCCGCGACGCCATCGACGACACGCCCGGGGTCACCAGCGAGCGTACGCCCGGCATGCTGGCGCTGCGCTCGATTCTATCCTCGCTCGACATACCCGAGCTCGAGCCCGTGCCGCACGACCATGTGTTGACCAAGACCTTTTTCTTGCTGCGCAACTTCCCCGGCCGCTTCACCACCGGTCAGCTTTGGGTCGAGGCGCTGCCGGCGGAAGGCAAGGATGAAGGCGACCGGCCGGCGCGCGCCGGCGATGGCGTGTCCTCGATCCTGATCACCTCGAACGATCTCGCCGGCGCCTGGGCGATGCGCCCGGACGGCCAGCCGATGCTGCCGCTGGTGCCGGGCGAGCCGCGCCAGCGCGAATTCGCCTTCCGCGCCGGCGTCAATATCGTGATGTACGCGATGACCGGCAATTACAAGGCCGACCAGGTGCATATCCCCGCGCTGCTCGAACGCCTGGGGCAGTAGGAGCTCAATTGTGAACCTCGGCGTCTCATTCGCTCCGCTGGTGCCGGCCTACGTGATTTGGGCCGCATTCGGCATATCGTTTCTGATCGCGGTCATCCTGCTGCTCGCGCGTAGCCGCGGCGCGTTGCTGCGCTCGATCGCGCTGGTCTTGATGGTGCTGGCGCTCGCCAATCCGTCGTTGACGCGCGAAGACCGCGACCCTATCCCCTCGGTCGCCGCCGTCATCGTCGACAAGAGCCCGAGCCAGGATTTCGGCGACCGCGCCAAGCAGACGCAAGCCACGCGCGACGCGTTCATTGCGCGGCTCAAGCGCATCCGCGGTCTGGAAGTGCGCGTCGCCGATGCCAGCGAGGCCGACGGCGAGAACGAGGGAACGCGGCTGTTCTCAGCGCTGTCCTCGACGCTCGCCGACGTGCCGCCCGACCGCGTCGCCGGCGCCATCATGATCACCGACGGCCGCGTACACGACGTGCCGGCCAACGCCTCCGCGCTCGGCTTTGCCGCGCCGCTGCACGCGCTGATCACCGGCCACGCCAACGAGGTCGACCGCCGCGTCGTGCTCACGCAGACCCCGCGCTTCGGCATCGTCGGCCAGTCGCAGACCATTGGTTTCCGCATCGAGGATCACGGCGCCAAGATCGGGGCCGCCGAGGTCATCGTGCGACGCGACGGCGACGTGCTGGAGAAGCGCGTCGTAACCGTCCACACCGACATCCAGTTCAAGGTGCCGATCCCGCATGCCGGGCCGAACATCGTGGAGGTCGAGGCCTCGCCGATCGCCGGCGAGCTCACCCAAGTCAACAATCGCGCGGTGGTCTCGATCGACGGCGTGCGCGACAAGTTGCGCGTGCTGCTGGTGTCTGGCGAGCCACACGCGGGCGAGCGCACCTGGCGCAACCTGCTCAAGTCCGACGCCTCGGTCGATCTCGTGCATTTCACTATTCTGCGTCCCCCTGAGAAGCAGGACGGCACACCGATCAACGAGCTTTCGTTGATTGCTTTTCCGACCCGCGAGCTGTTCCAGCAGAAGATCTCGGAATTCCAGCTCATTATCTTCGACCGCTACGCCCGCCAGGGCGTGCTGCCGATGATCTATTTCGACAACATCGCGAAATACGTGCGCGACGGCGGCGCCGTGATGATCGCCGCCGGCCCCGACTACGCGAGCCCGACCAGCATCTGGCGCACGCCGCTCGACGTGATCCTGCCGGCGGAACCGAGCGGCGAGGTGACCGAGCGCAGCTTCCGCGCACTCCTTACCGAGCCCGGTCGGCGCCATCCAGTGACGCGCGGTCTGCAAGGCTCCGACACCAATCCGCCGCACTGGAGCCATTGGTTCCGGCTGGTCGACGCCAAGCGCAACAGCGGCTCGACCGTGATGGAAGGCCCCGACGGCAAGCCTTTGTTGGTGCTGGCGCGCGAAGGCAAGGGTCGCGTTGCCATGCTGCTGTCCGACCAGATTTGGCTGTGGGCGCGCAGCTACGAAGGCGGCGGCCCGCATCTCGATCTGCTGCGGCGGCTGTCGCATTGGCTGATGAAGCAGCCCGAACTGGAAGAGGAAGCGCTGCGGCTGATCGTGCACGGCCACGACATAACCGTGCAGCGGCAAACCATGGCCGACACCGTCAACGAAGTGACGCTCACCTCGCCGACCGGCGCGCGCTCAACGATCATTCTCAAGCCGGTGGAGCCCGGCCTGTGGCGTACTGCGCTAACCGCCAAGGAGCTGGGACTGTGGCGCGCGACCGACGGCAAGCTCACCGCGCTCGCCAATGTGGGTCCCGCCAATCCGCGCGAATTCGCCGAGGTGACGTCGACCACCGACGTGCTGAGCAAGCTGATTGAGGCTACCGGCGGCAGCACGCGGCGGCTGATGAGCGGCAATTCGCTGAATATCCCGCGCGTGGTGCCTGTGCGCACTTCGACGACGTTCAGGGGCGACGACTGGATCGGTCTGAAGATGCGCGACGTATCGGTGGTGCGCGGCATCGGCGTGCTGCCGATCTTCGCAGGGCTCATCGGGCTGCTGCTGCTGGTTGGCTCGCTGGCGGCGACCTGGGCCCGCGAAGGGCGATAAGCCGCAAGCTCTCATCCGTTCGTTCCCGCGCAAGCGGGAACCCAGTTCTTATCGGAACCCCCGTAAGCACATTCCTGGGTCCCCGCTTTCGCGGGGACGAACGGCTCAGGTACTGACCTCCCAATCCGGCCGGATCATCCCGCCGACGCTGTTGAACGCGCCCGACGCCAATTCCGCCACCAGCAGCCGCGCCGGATCGACCGGGCCGGGAAACTTCACTTGTCCTTTCGGTATGCGCTTGAAGCCGCTCCTGCCGTAGAACGGCTCGTCGCCGACCAGCACCACCAATTTGTGTCCCGCCGCCTTTGCCTCCTCGACGGCGCGCTCGATCAGCGCGCTGCCCACACCGTGCTCGCGAAACGGCGGTTCGACGGTGAGCGGCCCCAACAGCAACGCGGGCGTCTCGCCGATGCAGATCGGCGTCAGCCGCACCGAGCCGACTAGCAGCGTGCCGATGCGGGCGGTGAACGAGAGCGCGAGCACGTGGCCGCGGCCCTCGCGCACGCGATAGGCGCTGCGCGCATAGCGGCCGGGCCCGAAGGTGCGCTCGTGCAGACGCTCGATCGGCACCGCGTCGTCAGGCGTTTCCGGCAGGACGGTCAGGGAAAGCTCGCTCATAAGCCGAGCCGATTAGCATCTAGGCCGATTCTGGTCCATCGGCCGTGGCATTTTCGGCGCCAACCGCCTAAATGACTGGTGCGAAAGCGGGGGAATTCGGCATGGGACTCCTGGTAGACGGCGTTTGGCAGCAGGACGGCGTGCGCACCAAGGACGGGGAATTCATCCGCCCGACCACCCGGTTCCGCAATTGGGTGACGCCGGACGGTGCGCCCGGGCCGTCGGGCGACGGCGGCTTTGCCGCGACAAGCGGCCGCTATCATCTATACGTGGCGCTGTCCTGCCCGTGGGCGCACCGCACCGTTATCTTCCGCAAGCTGAAAGGCCTGGAGAACGTCATTTCCATGTCGATCGTCTCGCCCGACATGCTCAAGGACGGCTGGACCTTCAACAAGGATGAGGGATCAAGCGGCGACGAGGTCAACGGCAAGAGCAAGCTCTCCGAGATCTATCTGTTGGCCGATCCGAAATATACCGGGCGCGTCAGCGTGCCGGTGCTGTGGGACAAGCAGCGCAAGACGATCGTCAACAACGAGTCGTCTGAAATCATCCGCATGTTCAGTTCGGCATTCGACGCATTCACCAATGTCCACACCGATTACTATCCGAAGGAATTACGCCCCGAGATCGACCGGCTCAACGACCTAATCTATACCAACGTCAACAACGGCGTCTATCGCGCTGGCTTCGCCACCGCGCAAGACGCCTACGAGCAGGCTTTCCGCAATGTGTTCGACACGCTCGACGAGCTCGAGCAAATTCTTTCACAGCACCGTTATCTCGTCGGCAACACGATCACCGAGGCCGACTGGCGGCTGTTCTGCACGCTGATCCGGTTCGACGCCGTCTATTATTCGCACTTCAAGTGCAACTGGCGGCACATCTACGAATATCAGAACCTGGGAAACTACGTGCGCGATCTCTACCAGCAGCCGGGCGTGGCCGAGACGACGAGCCTCGCACAGATCAAGCGGCACTATTACGGCAGCCAGAGACAAGTGAACCCGACCGGGATCGTCCCGGTCGGGCCGCAACTCGACTTCTCGGAGCCGCACGATCGGGCGCGGTTCGCCTAACCAACGCGGCCGCGATCAGCCGCCGATGTCTTTCTTCTTCTGCAGATATTCGTCGCGGTTGATCTCGCCGCGGGCGTAGCGCTCCTCCAGCACGTCGAGGCCGGCGGAGCGCCGCGGCATATGGCGATGCATGCCGGGCATGCAGACCGAGCGCATCAGCCACATCATAAGCGCCACGACGGCGATAATGATAACAACCCAGACGATCAGGTGGAGCGGGCCATGGCCGTAGCCGTAGCCGCCCATCATTCCCCATTGCGGTCCGTATCCGTAACCCATGGTCATTGCTCCGGTTGAATGAAACCGTTGTGGCGGTTGAAATCGAGGCGCTCAACCAGCGCGTCCTTATCCTTGGTGACGATATCCGCCACGATGGTGTCGGCGTCCTTTTCCTTCACCTCGCCGACCTTCAGGTTCGGATTGCGGATCGTCTGCTCGAGATAGCTCTTCACCTGATCGGTGGTCAGCTTCATGTCAGCCTGATAGCGGTGGTAGCCATAGCCGCCCATCATGCCGGGCCCATAACTACCGCCGTAGCCGCGCATCATGTAGCCGGGGCCGTAGCCGCCCATCATGCCGGGCCCGTAGCCGCCGTGGTAACCGCGCATCATCCAGCCGGGGCCATAGCCACCGCCATAGCCCATCATGCCGGGACCGTAGCCGGGGCCCATTATGTAGCCGGGACCATAGCTGCCCATCATGCCGTAGCCGGGACCGTAGCCGTAGGGCTGCGCCGCGCCGGGACCTGTAAGGCCAGCGGCCGCAACGGCGACGGCTGCGGCAACAGCTACGCCGTAACGAAGATTTCGCATTGCGGAACTCCTTGGCTTCACGCCCCCGCCAATTGCTAAACGCGCCTGATTTGGCTTCTAGCTGAACGCGACGCGAACCATATTGATCCGGGTCAAAGGCTGCCAAACCCTAACGGCGGCGGCGAAATCAAGCTTTGGTGAACTGCCAATGCGCGCACCGACGCGCACGCTCACCACAATTCGCTCAACCCCGCGCCGCCGAGCACTTCGGCAATGCGGGCGCGGGTTCCGCGGCCGGTATCGGGCGGCAAGGCATCGGGCGCGAAGAAGCCGTGCGCGATGATCTCGCGGTTGGGCCGGGGGGCTGCATCCTGGACGAAGTCGCGCACCACGAACAGTGCCACGTGATCGCGCCGCGACACCCGCTTGTTGAAAAAGACCCCATGCAGGCGCGGCGGGCCGGTCACCCGGATATTGCCTTCCTCGGCGAGCTCGCGCGCCAGCGCCTGCTGGATCGTCTCGCCGGTCTCCACCCCGCCGCCAGGCAGGTGCCAGCCTTCCACGTAGGAATGCTTGATCAGGAAGATGCGGCCCTGGCCATCGATCACTACGGCGCGGGCGCCGAGCGTGGTGCCGCGCGAAAATCGCCAGTAGAAATGCATTAGCGGCCGGATCAGCGGCTCGAACGCGCGGCGCAAGCCTTGCAAGCGCGGCCTTTGCTCGGTCGGGTTCATGGGCGCCGTTCTCTCCGACATCACGAACAGGAGCAATGGGTTATCGGCACCGCAATGATCGGCGCCGAAGTGGACCTTCCCGCTTCGGAACCTCTAATATAAGGATCGTCCGGTCCGCCAGCGATTGAAAGGGTTGCGCTTGAAGAATTTTTCCGATCTGACCGAGCAGGAAGTGCTGGCGCTTGCCATCACCAACGAGGAAGAGGACAGCCGCATCTACCGCGGTTTCGCGGAAGGCTTGCGCGAGCAGTTCCCCGCCTCCGCCAAGGTGTTCGACGAGATGGCCGAGGAAGAGGTGCACCACCGCACCATATTGTTCGACCTCTACCGCAGGAAATTTGGCGAATACCTGCCGCTGATCCGCCGCCAGGACGTCAAGGGCTTCTTGCACCCCAAGCAGCCGCTCTGGCTAACGCGCCCGCTGGGGCTGGAGGAAGTGCGCAAATTCGCCGAGAACATGGAATACGAGGCCGAGCGCTATTACCGCAAGGCCGCCGAGAATGCGCGCGACGCCTCGGTGCGGCAATTGCTGATCGAGCTCGCCGAGGCCGAAGCCGGCCATGAGAGCCTGGCGCACAAGCTGTCGGAGACGATTCTCACCTCCGGCGCGCGCGAGAAGGAAGACGAGACCGCGCGGCGCATGTTCTTGCTGCAATACGTGCAGCCGGGGCTGGTCGGACTGATGGACGGCTCGGTGTCGACGTTGGCGCCGCTGTTTGCCGCAGCCTTCGCCACCCACAATACCTGGGCGACTTTTCTCGTCGGCCTGGCGGCCTCGGTCGGCGCCGGCATATCCATGGGCTTTGCCGAGGCGCTGTCGGACGACGGCTCGCTCACCGGCCGGGGCTCGCCGGTCATTCGCGGGCTCGTCACCGGCGGCATGACCGCGCTCGGCGGGCTCGGCCATACACTGCCTTACCTCATTCCGCATTTCTACACGGCAACCGCGGTGTCGGTCGGCGTGGTCGCGGTCGAGCTGGCGGCGATCTCCTGGATCCGCACGCGCTACATGGATACGCCGTTCCTGCAGGCCGCATTCCAGATCGTGGTCGGCGGCGTGCTGGTGTTCATCGCGGGGATCTTGATCGGGAGCGCGTAATCCCGTCCGTCGTCCCCCGCGAAAGCGGAGGTCGCAGTAATCGCTAAACAAGATCGAGGCACGGTGTCGCTTCTATCGCTCAGCCGGTGGATACTGGATGCCCCGCCTGCGCGGGGCATGACAGGCTGAGTGACCATGTTCACCCTCGCCCATCTCTCCGATCCGCATCTGGCGCCGCTGCCGGCGCCGCACTGGACCGAGCTGCTCAATAAGCGGCTGACCGGCTACATCAACTGGCAGCGCCGGCGCCGCTTCATCCACGACGCCGGCGTGCTGGCCAAGATCGTCGCCGACCTGAAGGCGCAGCAAGCTGACCACATCGCTTGCACCGGCGACCTTGCCAATATCGCGCTGGCGGAAGAGTTCGCGCGCGGGCGCGTCTGGCTGGAAAGACTGGGCGACCCGCAACACGTGAGCCTGGTGCCCGGCAATCACGACGCCTATGTGCGCGGCGCGCTCGTTGACGCTGCGCGCGCCTGGGGTCCCTATATGTTCGGCGACGATGCGGCGGGTTTCCCCTATTTGCGTCGGCGCGGGCCGCTGGCGCTCATCGGCCTGTCGACCGCGGTACCGACCGCGTGGGGCCTAGCAACCGGACGGCTCGGCGGGGCGCAACTCGCGGCCTTGGCGAAGATGCTCGATGCGCTCAAGCACGAGAACCCGTTCCGCGTCGTGCTCATCCATCATCCGCCGGTGAGCAACGCGAAGCACCATAAATTATTGCGCGATGCCGGTGCGCTGATGCGCATCATCGCCGCGCAGGGCGCCGAACTGCTGCTGCACGGCCACGATCATCTCGCCATGCTGAACTGGCTCGCAGGACCTAACGGCACCCGCGCGCCGGCGGTCGGCGTGCCCTCGGCCTCGGCCGCGCCGGGCATGGCCAAGAATGCCGCCGGCTATAATCTCTATCGCGTTGACGGCGCGCCGGGTGCCTGGCGTTGCGAAATGATTTCCCGCGGCATCACGTCAAACGGCGATGTCACCGAGCAAAAGCGGGTGACGTTGATGGGCTAGCCTTGAGCTGTCGTCCCGGGCGACCGAGCGTCAGCGAGGGAGGCCCGGGACCCATAACCCCGGTATTCGCGATACGGAAAGACCGGGGTCATAGGTCCCCGCCTTCGCGGGGACGACAATCGAGAGGCATGCGCGCTCAGGGGCTCGGCCGGTTGAGCAGCGCCAGCACGACCAGCGCGCCGACGCCGATGATCACCCCGTAGATGAAGGTGCGGATGGCGCGCAACCGGCCGCGGCGTCGCTCATGCTCCACCATCTTCTGCGCCGTCGCTTGCCCGAACGGAGTGTCGTCGGCGAGCGCGCGCTCGCGCTCGACCAGCCGGCGCGCCACGTAGCGGGTGACGGCGCGCACCATCTCCGGCACGACGTAGGTTTCCGCCAGCACCGCGCGGCCGTAGCGGGTGTCCTGCACGAAACGGTATTGCCGCTTGTCGCGTCCCATCTCGACATGGGCGATGACATCGATCCACAGCCGCGGCACGTCGCCACGGCTTAACCCCCGGTCGAACAGTTCGACATTGGCGGGCAATTCCTTGAACAGAGGGTCGAGCGCCTCGTTGAGCAGTTCGAGCCGCGCGACATCGGCGTCGCGCAGATCGACCACCACGCCGGAGCGCTCAGCCGCCTCAATGCGCGCTTCGCGCACGGCGACCGTGATCGCATTCAGCGGCACCGGCGTTTCAGCCTCGGTTTTCTTGTCCCGTCCAAACATGGTGTGAATTTAGCAATGACCCGGTCCTCAGCAAAGCGAAAAAGCGTGGCTTTTCAATAGTATTATTGGTTGATGGGGACGACGCCATAGGGCCTGGCCCAGTCCAAGCCATCTTCGGTGCGGGCGCGCGGGCGATACTCGGCCCCGATCCAGCCCTGGTAGCCGAGCCTATCCACCGCCGCGAATACGCCTGCGTAATTGATCTCGCCCTCGTCCGGTTCGTGGCGGCCGGGCACCGATCCGCATTGCAGGTGGCCGATGACGGGCAAGTACTTCTCCAGCCGAGTGATGAGATCGCCGCCGACGATCTGCACATGATAGAAATCGAACTGGATCGCTAAGTTCGCCTTGCCGGTCTTGGCGATGATATCGGCGGCGTGTTCGACATGGTTGAGGAAATAATTGGGCCGGTCGCGCGCGTTGATCGGCTCGATCAGCAAATTGAGATTTTTGGCGGCGGCGAGATCGGCGGCGCGCTTGAGATTGTCGATGTAGACGCGCTCGGCCGCCGGGCGCTGCTCGGGCGGCACTTTGCCCGCGAGGCAATGGACGACGCTGCCGCCAATAGCGGCGGCGTAATCGAGCGCCTTGCCGAACAGCACCTGAAAATCCTTCTCGCGGCCCGGCACCGCGGCGAGACCAAACTCGCCCTCGCGTCCGGGCGGTGTGTTGATCCCGAGTATCGTCAGGTCGTTTTTCTCGATTGCCGCCTTCACTGAAGAGGCCGGCACGTCATAGGGGAATTGCAGCTCGACCGCCTTGAACCCGGCGCGGGCGGCGGCATCGATGCGCTCGAGCAGCGGGCGCTCGGTGAACAGATAGCCGAGATTGGCGGCAAAGCGCGGCATCAAACTTTCCTAACACCTGTACCCTTGTCCGTTCGTCCCCGCGAAAGCGGGGACCCAGGGCCGCATAGTCTATGTTTGCATCCCTGGATTCCCGCTTACGCGGGAACGAACGGAATATCTGACGCTTCCTCGACAAGCACAAAGCTTGCGATCGATCTTATTCCATGTTCATTAGCGCGCGTCCTCTCGCAAAGCCAACCCATCCCATGTCCGCCAACACCGCCTTCCATATCGCCGTGCTGCCGGGCGACGGCATCGGCCCCGAGGTGATGGCGCCCACGCTCGAGATTTTGCGGCGGATCGAGGCGACCACGCCGAGTCTGCAGTTCCGTTTCAGCGAAGGCGCGGCCGGCGCCGGCCATTACAAGGAAACTGGCAAGTCGATGCCGGAGTCGACGATCAAGCTCGCCGAAGAGGCCGATGCCATTTTGCTCGGCGCCTGCGGGCTGCCGAGCGTGCGCTATCCCGACAACACCGAGATCATGCCGCAGGTCGAATTGCGCTTCATTTTCGACCTCTATGCCGGCGTGCGCCCGGCCCGGCTGATCCCGGGCGTGCCGAGCCCGATCGTCGGCGCAGCCGAGCATGGCATCGATTTCGTGCTCATTCGCGAGTCGACGGAAGGCCTGTTCGCCTCCATGGGCAAGGGCGTGGTCACCGAGACGGAAGCGCGCGAGACGCTGGTGATCACGCGCAAGACCTCTGAGCGCCTGTTCGACTTCTCGCTGCGGCTGGTCGAGCGGCGTAAGAAACGTGGCGGCAAGGGCCTGTGCACCTGCGTGGACAAGGCGAACGCCTTCAAGGCCTATGCCTTCTTCCGCTCGATCTTCAACGAGCGCGCGAAGAATTTCCCCCGCGTCAAGACCGACCACGTCTATGTCGACGCCTGCGCTGCGCTGATGGTGCGCCAGCCATGGGACTTTGATGTGATGGTGATGGAGAACATTTTCGGCGACATCCTGTCGGATCTTGCCGCCGGCCTGATCGGGGGCCTCGGCATCGCGCCGTCGGCCGACATCGGCGACAGCCATGCGGTATTCCAGCCCTGCCACGGCACCGCGCCCGACATCATGGGGAAAGGCAAGGCCAATCCGACTGCGATGATCTTGTCGGCCGCGATGATGCTGGACTGGCTGGCCGACCGCCACGACCATCCGCCGGCGGCGGAAGCTGCGCTTCGCATCGAGCAGGCTGTGGACAAAGCCTATGCCGGCGGCATCAAGCCGATGGAATATGGCGGCAAGGACGGCACAAAAGCGATTGCGGGCGCAGTGCTAACGGCGCTGGACCAGGGCGCGCACTCATAAAACATGATTGGCGAGCAAGGACCGTCAAAGCCCGCCTTACCCCGAAAAACGCTCGACTGCAGTCGCGAAATGTCCGCGTTCTGCCACATCCAGACAATCGGCGGCTAGGGCCAATCCAAACACAGGATCAAACATTCAAATAATACTATTCTTAAACGCAGCAGATGCTCCCATCGCTCATCGCCGCCGCCTCGACTTCTTAAAAGATGACGAAATATACCCTCGTGATTGATATAGGTCAAAAAGGTCTTTGCAGTGTCCTCGATGATTACATCAGCCTTGGTGCTGCCAGAGGATACGCGTGGCCATGCCCAAGCATGCGCGACGACTTATTCTTTTGCTTATTGGATTTGCCTTCGTCGCGGTCGCGGCACGCAATTTTCTTGTCGACAAATCCTTTTATGAATACGGCCACTATCGCGGCAACGCGGTGGCAGAAATCGCCCGCGACAAACCCAAATTCCAGGGTACGCAATATTGCAAGTCCTGCCACGCCGCGCAATTTGCTCAATGGTCCAAAGGGGTCCACGACAGTGCCAATATCGGCAAGGTCGTGAAATGCGAAGTCTGCCACGGGCCCGGCGGCGGTCGGGATCCCGAACACAACTATATAAACTCAGCAACCGGCCCGGTTCACCCGAAAAACCTGAAGTTGGTCATCCCGACTGACGCCAGGGCGCTCTGCACACTTTGCCACGAAAAGATGCCGGGCCGACCGGTGCAGCAGGCGCAGATCGTGATCGTGGATCACGCCGGGACGCAACAGTGCACCCTCTGTCACAATCCACATTCACCGCGGACTTTTATTGGAGCTCTCGTCGCCCCCGCGCATCCGGGCAACGCCACGGCAGGCAAGAGCAAGACCGGAGCTTGCGCCGGTTGCCACGGCAATGCGGGCGTCAGCCTAGACCTTCCCGGCCCCACGCTCGCCGGCCAGGACGAGGCTTACCTGATTGAGGCGCTCACGGCGTACAAGACCGGCAAGCGCAGCGATGCGCTGATGAAGGCCATGGTTGCCAGCGTGAGCGACGGTGATATCGCCGATGTTGCCGCCTATTATGCCGGTCTCAAATGTGACGTTGCCCCGAATGCCTCCGACCAGGCCGCAGCCGCGCGCAAGGCCGGCGTGTCGGTGTGCACGAATTGCCACGGAGCAAATGGCGTAAGTACCAATCACACCGCGCCGAATCTTGTCGGGCAATCGAAGGTTTATCTCGCCAGTGCTCTGAAATCATACGCTATCGGAGCGCGGTCGCATGCGGTCATGTACGTACTCGCTAATGCGACGAGCGATGCCGACGTGGAGAAAATAGCAGCCTACTACGCCCGCGCCACTTGCAAGTGAACCAGCGCGGAACCGGGGGTTCCGCCAGGAGGGCATTCGAAATGGATGAAAAGGAGCAGTTGGGAGAACGCCAAGCTGCGCGCCGTTCATTTCTCGAATGTCTGAGCGTTACGATTGCCGCCGGCGCCGCCGCGGTCGCGACCGGCGCCATGTTGCCCAAGGAAACGCAGGCGGCGGCGAGCACGGCTCCTGCTCCGGCGATCCCGGGCTACGACTGGAACAAGCACCGATGGGCTTTCGGTGTCGATGCCACGAAATGCATCGGCTGCCTGCGTTGCGTCGAAGCCTGCAAGGCGGAAAACGATGTAGCGGGTGACGCTCATCATTTCCGCACCTGGGTCGAGCGCTATGTCCAGCTGGAGGGCGACGAGAAGGCGCGCATCGACAGTCAAGCCGACCCCGTTAACATCGAGGCTTCCGGTTCCGAAGGAAAATATCGATTCGCCAACCGTTACAAGGACGAGAAGGTCGACAAGGCCTTCTTTGTTCCCAAGCTGTGCAACCACTGCACCCACCCGGCTTGCGTGCAGGTTTGTCCCACCGGCGCGACCTTCAAGACCGAGGACGGCGTGGTCGTGATCGACCATACCTATTGCATCGGCTGCCAGTACTGCGTCCAGGCTTGTCCCTACGGTGCACGGTTCTTCAACGAAAAACTCAAGGTCACCGACAAGTGCACCTGGTGCTATCACCGCATCACCAAGGGATTGTTGCCCGCCTGCGTCGAGGTGTGTCCGGTCGGTGCGCGCGTCTTCGGCGACCGCAACGACAAGCAGAGCGCCATCAGCCAGTTCATCAAAAACAATCGGGTCGAGGTGCTTCGACCCGAAACCGGCAACGCCCCGAATGTCTTCTATATCGGCATCGATAAAGAGGTGAGCTGATGGAACCGCTTTTCGCCGCCGCGCCGTATACCGGCTACGTCTATCCCAACGAGACGGTTTTCCCGTGGGGCGTGCTGATCGTCGTCTATCCTTATCTCACCGGATTGGTGGCGGGCGCCTTCACGGTCTCGAGTCTGTATCAGGTCTTCGGTCTGAAGCAGCTTCGCCCGGTCGCGCACCTCGCCTTGGTGACGTCGCTGTGCTGCATGATCTTCGTGCCAACGCCGCTGCTGCTGCATCTCGGTCATGCCGAGCGAGCATTTAACGCCGTGTTCACGCCGCACTGGAGCTCGGCGATGGCCATGTTCGGCTATTTCGCCGGCTTCTACATCATCCTGCTGGTCATCGAGACCTGGTTCGTGTTCCGGCCCTACATGGTGCAGCAGGCGCAAGCTCGCAAAGACTTGTTGGGTCGCCTGTACCACGTGGCATGCCTCGGCTCCCACGATCTGTCCGAGAAGACGATGCGCTTCGACCAGAAATGCATCTTCGCCCTGGCTATCCTCGGTATCCCCGGCGCGCACGGCCTGCACGGCTATGTTGGATTTATATTCGGCTCTCTCAAGTCACGCGAATGGTGGTCGTCGGACCTCATGCCGGTCATCTTCCTGTTTTCGGCAATCATCTCCGGCGTCGCGCTCCTGATCGTCATTTATATCGTGTCCTGCAAGCTACGCCGGGTCGCCGTCGACATACCATGCGTGAAGGGCATGGGCTACACGCTGTGGGGGTTCGTCATGGTCACCCTGCTGCTGGAGGGGGTGGAATTCGGCTCTATGATGTACAAGGGCCGCGAAGGCATCGACATGATCATCCTATTCGTGACGAACCGCCTGGTCATTCCGTTCTTCCTATTGCAGTTCACCATCGGCGCCGTGACGCCGATCCTCATCCTGTCCTATATGTTCTGGCGCGGCACGACGGGACGCGCGCTGGTGCTCGGAATCCTGATCAGCGCGCTGTTGGTGATGTTCAATGTGGTCATGATGCGCTTCAACGTGGTCATCGGCGGACAGGAGATCTCGAAGACCGGCAAGGGCTTGTTGACGTTCCCGTGGGTGATCTTCGGCAGAGAAGGCGTATTGGCCGCGGCCGGGGTGCTCATCGCACCGTTCATCCTTTTATTGGTGGTGGTCCGACTGCTTCCGCCTTGGGAAGATGAAAATGGTCACGACGAAAAAGTGCTGGCGTGAAGCCGGCGGGGTAAAGCGAGGTTTGGGAGGAAACGACATCAAATGGCGGGTTAACCGCCTCGATCATTGAGCTTTCAGCGGCAGTGATGCTGCTAGGGGGTGTCCGATGTCAATGGATGGCGACTATCAAACGAAAGACGCAACTTACGACTCGATAAATAAGAAACTGATCGTTGCTGTCGTGCTGTTTGCGGTATTGGTCGGCGGGATCTGGGTATTGTCTTTGGGATTCTAAGGACTCAGCCGCACCCGGCGCGCACGCAGTTTTTTTTGCTGAGGCAACCTCACTTGGTAGGAGCCTCTTTGAGGAAGAGGTTGTGTCGAGGCCCAGCCGGTCTATCGCAAGACGACATGATCGGCGGCAGTCGCCAACTGCGTCACCGACAAGCATTCGCACGCAACAAAGCGCGTCTGCGCGCGTGGGTCATGCAAGACCCACGCGCGGTTCGCGGCGGTAATTCATTCAGCAAGACTCGGCGCGGAAGATGGCCTAGCTCAATTTCCAATCATTTCTTGAACTTGTGGCCGTTTGCTTGGTATTGCTTGCCCTTGGCATTGCGCGGGCCGCCGCCGGCCGGATTGACGTGGCAATAGCCGCACGGCTTGCCTTCCTTGGCGGCATATGCCGGCGTCGCCTGGGCATTTTGAGGAGCGGCAACAAGTAGCGCTGCGCTGATTATGCCCGCGGCCAATGCGCCGGCCCCCGTAACAATTATTACCCGCGCCACGGTCGCCGTGGTCGAACTGTATGCATTCTTCATCGGCTGCTCCTATGTTCTAAGGTCGCAATAACGGCATACGCTCAAAGTTATCCATCAAAATCCGGATTGTGCCCCCCTGACGGAAGTCAATCTATAGCACCTCCAAATTCGCCTTGCGAGCGCCGGCTTTGGAAGCCGAGCGTTGCGAGGCTATTCGGAATTTAAAGATGCACAACGAACGACTCTGGATTCCGGGCCCACCGCTTCGCGCTGTCCCGGAATAATCACAACCCCACGAATTCCCCGATCGCTTTGAGAAACGCCTCCGGCTGCTCGAGCGGCGGGCAATGGCCGCAGCCGGGCAATTCCACATATTTCGCGCCAGGCACTTTCTCGACGATTACCTTGTTCAGCGCCGGCGGCGTCGCCTGGTCGAGCTCGCCGCACACCACCAGCGTCGGCACCTGCAGGTGATGCAGCAGCGGCGTGAGATCGCTCTCCTGCAAAATCTTGCAGGCGGCGGCAAAGGCCTTGGGATCGATGCCGAGCAGCACGTCTTTGCGCTCCTCGATCGCTTCCGGATGCGCCTTTAGATAGGCGGGCGAATGCACGCGCTTGGCGGAAATCTCCGCTACCGCGCCGAGCCCATTCTCGGCCACCTTCTGCGCCATCACCGCGAAAGCCTGGCGCCCTTCCAGCGGGAAGCAGGCGGCGGCATCGCTCAATACCAGCTTGGAAATGCGCTCAGGGTGGGCGAGGCCGAAGGCGAGCGCGACCGTGCCGCCGAAGCCGTTGCCGATGAGCACGGCATCTTTGGCGATCTCGAACTCGTCAAAGCCGTCCTCGATCGCCGCCACATAGGCGTCCATCAACGCCAGCGGCGCCGAATGCGAGCCGTGAAAGCCCGGCAGATTGATCAGCGTGACGCGATGCTTGGCGGCGAGCGTCGGCAGCACCGGATCAAAGGCGTGGCGGTCGGCCAGCAGTGAATGCAGGATCACCAGATCGCGGCCCGCGCCCGCCCGCGCGGCCGTGAGCACGCCGTGCCCTGCGGTCAATTGCTCAAACTGCATGATGCGTCACCCCTTTGAAGCCGCCCGCGACGACAGATTGTGGAATGAACACGAGCCTCGCCTTGTTTTCCTTCCTGTGCAAAGATTGCAGCCGGGGAACTTACATCGTCGGATGCGGCAACGGCCCACCCGGTGATGCGGGCATATTCAAGGCACCGCGCGAAAGCGGGCCGAATTTGCTTGGCTTCAAGTAGCACAAACAGGGAGGAATCTGTCATGTCCACATTCAGCCGTGCCCGCATAGTCCGGGCCGTGACGTTGCTGGCGGCCGGGCTTGCCGCGCTGGCGCTGTCGAGCGGCATCGCCGCCGCGCAGAAGCCCTACGGCTTTGCCACATTGCCGCCCGGCACGCTCAACTACACCACAGCCTCCGCCATTGCCAAGGTGCTGAAGGAAAAGGCCGGCATGAACGTGCTGGTGCAGCCGACCGCCGGCGACGCCATCAATCTGCCGATGGTCAACCGCAACGAGGCGGAGATCGGCATTTCCAACATCCTTGAGGTCTCCGATGCCGTCAGTGGCGTGGCCAAGATCGGCAAGCAGCCGCATCTGCGGCTCATCGGCGTGCCGCACACCTTCCGCGGCACGTTCTGGGTGAAGAAAGATTCGCCCATGAAAACGATCGCCAACCTCAAGGGCAAAAGAGTGCCCTTGGGCTATTCCGCCATGCTCACCATCGATCGACTGGCGCGCTCCGTTTTGGCGACCGGCGGGCTGACCGAGAAGGACGTCTCCCGAGTTCTTGTGCCCAACGTGGTGGGGGGAGCCAACGCCTTCGCCTCCGGCACCGCCGACATGTTCTTCTTCGCATTCGGCGCGCCGAAGGTGCGCGAGGTCGACGCCACAGTCGGCGGCATTCGCGCGCTTGAAATTCCCGCCAGCGGCTTGCCGGCGGCACAAAAGATTTTCCGATACGGCTATCTGACCAAGGCCGCGCCTAATCCGTTCTTCGTCGGCGTCACCCATCCGATGGACGTCTATGCCTGGGACAATCTGCTGATCACCAACGACAAGGTGCCCGACGACGTCATCTACAAGATCATCGACACGCTGGTGCACAACACCGGCGACCTAGTGGCGATACAGCCGGCGCTGCGCGGATTCTCGGCACAGAACCTCTACGTCAACTACGATCTGCCCTATCATCCCGGCGCGCTGAAGTACTTCAAGGACCATAACATCAAGGCCAAGGCCATTCGGTGACGCACGACACACTTAAAGTCGCGGCGGCGCCTGCGGCGGCGGCGTCAACGACGGTCGCGTTGTTGACGGACGCGTTGCAGGCGCTGCTGCTTCTTTGCGTCGTGAGCTGGGTGCTCGACCTGCCGCGGCGGCTGTTCGGCGTCGGCCTCTACACCGAGCAGGTGCTGGCGATCTGCCTCGGCCTCGCGCTGGCCCTGATCTACGTCTCCGGCAAGAGCAAGCCCAGGTGGTTCGACTGGACCGCCGCCGCCGTCGCGCTCGCGATCTGTTCCTATATCGCCTATCGCTACGAATCGATCACCTATGAGATCGCCCTGCTACCGGCCGACCTGGTCGGCGGCGCCGCCATCCTTTGCCTATTGGTGCTGGAAGCGACCCGGCGTACCGCCGGCGGCGTGCTGTCGATCATCATTCTGCTGATATCGGTCTATGTCTTCATCGGGCCGCACATGCCGGGCGATTTCGCCACCCGGCCGGTTTCGCTGCCGCGGCTCATCACCTATCTCGGGCTCGACACCAACGGCATGATCGGCATCATCCTGTCGGTGGCGGTGCTGATCGTCATTCCGTTCACGCTGATGGGCCAGGTGCTCGGCCGCACCGGCGGCGCCAACTATTTCGCCGATCTCGCCATGGCGGCCATGGGCCGCTTCCGCGGCGGCGCCGCCAAGATCGCGGTGTTCGGCTCGGCGCTGTTCGGCATGATTTCGGGCGCCGCGGTGAGCAACGTGGTTGCCGTTGGCATCGTCACCATTCCGTTGATGACGCGCTCGGGCTTCACGCCGACGCGGGCGGCGGCGATCGAGGCGGTCGGCTCGACCGGCGGGCAGCTGATGCCGCCGGTGATGGGGGCGGCGGCCTTCATCATGGCGGAATTCCTGCAAGTGCCTTATAGCGCCGTCGTTATCGCCGCCATCATTCCGGCCGTGCTGTACTACGCCGCGCTGTTCATGCATGTCGACCTGGAAGCGGCCAAGCAGCGCATCGGCGCGGCGCAAGTCGAGGCGCCGCCGAAATTCACCGAGGTGCTAAAATCGGGCTGGCATTTTCCGATTCCACTGGTGTTCCTGGTCGTCACCATCGCCTATCCGGAAATCTTCCAGATTCCGATCGAACGCTCCGCCGTCTATGCCACCGCCATCCTGATCGTGTTCAGCATGGCCTTCGGCTATCGCGGCAACCGCGTCAGCCCGCGTCAGATGCTGCGCGCCGTGCTCGACACCGGACGCGCCGCGCTCGATATCGTCTTGATCGGCGCCGCCGCCGGCATGGTGGTGGGCGCGCTCAGCGTGTCGGGCATTTCCTTCGGCCTGACGCTGCAATTGATCGCGCTGAGTGGCGGCAGCCTGTTCATCCTGCTGCTGCTGACCGCGCTCATCAGCATCATCCTCGGCATGGGCATGCCCACCGTGAGCGTCTATGTGCTCACCGCCACGCTGTTGGCACCCTCGCTGGTCAAGCTCGGCGTGGTGCCGATGGCCGCGCACATGTACGTGATGTATTTCGGCATGCTGAGCATGATCACGCCGCCGGTGGCGATCGCGGCTTACGCGGCGGCCAATATAGCACGCACCTCGGGCTGGACCACCGGCTGGAATGCGGTGATCGTGGGGTGGAGCACGTTTTTTATTCCATTTCTGTTCGTGCTGGAGCCGAGCCTGCTGATGCAAGGGTCTCCCGGGCTGATCGCCTGGCAGTTCGCCCGCAACGTGCTCGGCATCTCCGTCGGCACGGCGGCGATCGTCGGCTACGCCTTCGGAGCACTGGCGCTGCCGATGCGCATCGCCTTCGGCGCGGCGGCGCTGGCGATCCTCATTCCGCCGCACGCCTTCCCCGGCGCCGGCGTACTCGACTGGATCGGCCTTGGCGGCGCGGTGCTGGCGCTGGCCGCCAATTTCATCCAGAGCCGCGCGGAAAAACGAACGGCCACCGCGTAGGCGCGCGGCGGTGATCGCCATTCATCGTCATGGCCGGGCTTGGCGCGGCCATCCACGCCTTGCTTGTTGACAGAAAGACATGGGTGCCCGGCACAAGGCCGAGCATGACGGTGGATGGGTTAGCGCTCGCTAATTCCCCTCGCGCCAGATGCCGAGCGCTTCCTGCGCCGGCCGGTCCGAGATCGAGAACAGCACCGCCTCTTCCGAGGCGTTGTGCTGATATTTCTTCCACGGCGGCACCACGAACACGTCGTTGACGCCCCATTCGAACGGCTTGCCGTCGATCACGGTGGTGCCCTCGCCCTCGGCGACCGCGAACACGGTGCCGTCGGTCGAGCAATAAGGCTCGCCTTTGAAGCCCTTCGGCAGCAGCGAGAGATAGGCGCCCATGGTGGGCAGCACCGGCCCGCCATTGATCGGGTTGGCATAGCGCAGGCGCGCGCCGTGGCGCTTGTCGATGTCGCCGGTATCTTTGAGCCGCTGCAGGATCGGCCGCATCTTGGCGTAAGGGTAGTTGATCACCGGGGTGCGGTTCTGCACCGCCGGCAAGCCGTCCGGCAGCACGCCGGTGGCGTAGCGCTCGAATGAGTCGCCGTCCGCGTGATTGGTCTTCTGCATCTTCTCATCGAAATGCTCGGCAAACGACGTTTCGAAAAAATTGATGGTCGGCATATCGAGCACGTCGAGCCACATCACCGGCTGCTTGCCGGGATTGCCGTGGTCGTGCGGCGCCCAATTAGCGGTGATGATGAAATCGCCGTGCTTCATCATCGACTTCTCGCCCTCGACCGCGGTGTAGGCGCCCTCACCTTCCAGCACGAATCTTATGGCCGACGCGACATGGCGGTGCACTTCGGCGATCTCGCCCGGCAGGATCAACTGAATGCCGGCGAACAGCGAATTGGTGACGCGCGAATTGCCTTTTTCGCCCGGATTCTCCAGCACCAGCACGCGGCGCTCGGCTTCTTCGGCGCTGATCACGTCGCCGGCTTCCAGCATCAGCCGCTTGACGTCGGAAAATTTCCACAGCACGGGCACGCAATGGGTCTTCGGCTCCGGCGTCACCAGGTCTTTCAGCACCACCCACAATGGCGCCATGTGAAAATTTGAAATTTTATCGTAATAATCCTGCCGAGCGCCTTGCACATTGTGCTTGGAGCCGGGCTGTTGGCTTGCGGTTGCGACCGCCATGGACATGCTCCTTGGGCCTGATTGTTGTCTTTGAAACTGTATAGCGCAGATCGGCCGGGGCCGGAATACGCCCCGAACCGCCAGCGGCTACTAGGTATGTTTTGCGCGGCCGAACGTCCAGCGCGGCCGGGCCGGACCTCAAGCGCGCGCGTGCGCGTCGTCGGCGACCTTGATGACGTAGGGCTTCTCGCGCTTGCCCTCCGGGTCGAATTCGGAGCGGCCGGTGTAGTTGATGTGCCGGCCATAGGTGTGCAGCGACATGGAAATGTCCTTGCCGACGTTCCAGACGCTGTGGATGTGCTCGGGATAGCAGCGCGCGATGTCGCCGGCGGTCATCACCTGCGCGCCAGCGCGCTGCAAATCAGCGTAGCCGCGCTTACTGCCGTCGTCGAGCCGGTCGTAATTAACTTCCTGTTCCTGACCCTCGATGCCGACCACTACCGCCCAGGTCTTGTGGTTGTGCGGGGTAGTGCCGCGGTTGGGTAGCCACGAAATCAGGAACACCGCCAGATCGTGGTTGGGCTCCTCGTAAAGCAGGTGGACGCCGAAGCCCTGCTCCACGTCGCATTCGCGGTGTTCGGGGCGCAGCCAGCCGGGCGCCTGCGCGAACTTCTTGGCAAGCGGCGCAACGCGGTCGGTGATCCTCACCGGATCAGTTTCCTGCGCGGCGATGGTCCGCAGATCGGCCACGTATTGTTCGAGGCTGTAAGAGCTGGCCATGGCCATTTTTCCCTTGGTGCGGCACGTGCAAGCAAGATTATTCTGCCACGCCCTCCGCGCGAGGACAACCGTGGCTAATTATTGACCGAACCACCGTCCACCACGATCGACTGGCCGGTGATGAAATCGCTTTCGCTTGAGGCCAGAAATACCAGCGTGCCAACCAGATCTTCCGGGTAGGCATCGCGCTTGAAGGCGCGCGAATTACGCACCGGGACGCGTTCCTCCTCGACATGGGTGGCGTTCTCCAGTCCGGTGTCGCTGAGGATATAGCCGGGCGACAGCGAATTGACCGCGATGCCGTGGTCGCCGAGTTCGCGCGACAGCGAGCGGGTGAAGGCGATGATGGCGCCCTTGGAAGACACGTAAGGCAGCATGCGCGGCACGCCCTTGTAGGGCGCGCCCGAAGCGATATTGATGATCTTGCCGGAGCGCCGCGCCATCATGTGCGGCGCCACGTGCTTGACCATCAGGAAGGGCCCGCGCGTGTTCACCGCCATCACCTTGTCCCAGGTGGCGACGTCCCATTCGTTGAAGTTGCGCGGACTGAGCTTGGCGTAGAGCGCGGCATTGTTGACGAGGATGTCGATCTGGCCGAAGCGTTGAAGCGTCTGCTTGACCAGCGCTTCCACGGCTGTCTCGTCGCTGACGTCACAGACCGCGCTTGCTGCCGCCTCGGCGCCATGCGCTTGCGCGATCTCTTTGGCGAGGTCGCCGCCGTCCTCGATGTCTGCGATCATCACGCGCGCGCCTTCCGCAGCAAGCGCCTGCGAATAGTGCCGGCCGATGCCCCGGGCGCCGCCGGTGACGATCGCGGTTTTTCCTGCGAGCCTTGGCATTCTCGTTTCTCCCCATCATGCCGGGCTTGTCCCGGCCATCCACGTCTTTATTGTCCCGATGATGCAAGACGTGGATGCCCGCAACAAGTGCAGGCATGGCGTTACGACGGGAGGAAAAAACATGCCGCGCGATACCGCCGACCGGCTCGCCATCCGGGACCTGATCGAGAACTGGGCGCTGTGGCGCGATGCCCGCCTATGGGACCGTTTCCGCACGCTCTGGCACAAGGAAGGCTGGATGATGGCGACCTGGACGCAAGGCGGGTTCGAGGATTTCATCAAGATGAGCGACGAGGGCTGGGCGCGCGGCATGAAGTTCCTGCATTTCCTCGGCGGGTCGACAATCGACGTCAAAGGCAAACGCGCCGTAGCCCAGACCAAGATGACGATCTCGCAGCGCGCACCGATCGAGGGCGTCACCTGCGACGTGGTCTGTACCGGGCGTTTCTACGACTTCCTGGAAAAGCGGAAGGGACGCTGGGGCCTCGTGCTGCGCCAGCCGATCTATGAAAGGGACCGGTTGAACCCGGTCGATCCTGCTGCAAAGCTTTCGCTCGATCAGAAACTGCTCAATTCGTTTCCCGAAGGCTACCGCCATCTCGCTTACATGCAGACGCGAGTCGGCTATAAGGTGAAGACCGACATGCCCGGCATGGAGGGGCCGGAGCTCGACGCGCTCTATGCCAAAGGGGCGGCCTGGCTGAAGGGGAAGAAGCTATAGAGGGCAGCAGTCCGGGGCTTGGCGCGCCGCTCAATTAGTGCGAATTTCCGGCCCAAGAAGACGGGGGTTGCCGCAATGTCGTTCGCCGCCAATTTCAACCTGCTCAACGAATTTAACATCCTGCGCATCATCTGCGGCCTCTTCTTCATCCCGCACATCTACGGCAAGGTCTACGAGCCGGCGGCGCTCGGCTTCTTCGTCGCCGCCAAGTTCAAGCCGCCCAAGTTCTGGATGTATCTGTCCGGCGCGATCGAGACGGTGCTCGCCATCGGCCTCATTTTCGGAATTTACACGACCCTCGCCGGCGCGATCGCCGCCATCCACCTCGGCGTCGCCACCATCGCCGTCGCTCGTCTCACCGGCAAATGGCTGTGGAATATCGGCGGCTACGAATACTGCCTGTTCTGGGCGATTTGCTGCCTGGTAGTGGCGATGCACGCCTATTACGCGGGCGGCATCTGGGGCTGACACGAAATCCACCGCATGAATTCTTTGCTACTCGAAAGGAAGTTCGATCCATGGCTAGCGTCTTGTTCTCCCCGCTCACCCTGCGCGGCCTCACGCTGCCCGACCGCGTCGTGGTCTCGCCGATGTGCCAGTACAATTCCAACAACGGCTCGGCCAATGACTGGCACCTGATGCATCTCGGCAGCTTCTCGCTCGGCTGCGCCGGGCTGGTGATGTGCGAGATGACCAACGTCAATCCGCAAGGGCGCATCTCGCCGAAATGCGCCGGCATGTGGTCGGACGAGAACGAAGCGGCCCTCAAGCGCGTGCACGATTTCTGCCGCCAGTACGGCGTCGCCAAGCTCGGCGTGCAGTTGGCGCATGCCGGGCGCAAGGGTCCGACCACGCCGCCAGGCGCCGGCGGCAAGCCGATCCTGGAAGGACCGGACGCATGGACGCCGGAAGCACCCTCCGCCATCCCCTACGACACCGGCTGGGCAGTGCCGCATGCCATGACCAAGGACGACATCAAGCGCTGTCTGGGCGAATTCGCGGCAGCGGCGAAGCGGGTCGAGCGCATCGGCTACGACCTGATCGAGCTGCATGCCGCGCACGGATACCTGGCCCATCAGTTCCTTTCGCCGCTCTCCAACCAGCGCACCGACGAATATGGCGGCTCGACCGAAAACCGCATGCGCTTTGCCATCGAGATGTACGAAGCGGTGCGCGCCGTCTGGCCGGAGGCTAAGCCGATCGGCATGCGGGTGTCGGCGACCGACTGGGTCGACGGCGGCTGGACGCCGGAGGAAACCGTGCTGTTGGCGAAGGAGCTGAAAAAGCGCGGCCTGGACTATATGGACGTGTCGAGCGGCGGGCTCTCGCCGAAACAGAAGATTCCGCTGGCGCCCGGCTACCAGGTGCCGTTCGCCGAAAAGGTGAAGAAGGAAAGCGGCATCACCACCATGACGGTCGGGCTGATCGCCGGCTTCCAGCAGGCCGAGGACATCCTCGTCTCCGGCAAGGCCGACCTCATTTGCATCGCCCGCGCCGCCATGTGGGATCCGCGCTGGGCCTGGCACGCCGCCGAGGAGCTCGGCGCCGAGGCGCCTTACGCGCCCAAGACCATGCCCTGCCATCCGAAGCTGCGGCCGCAGCTGTTCCCGAAGCGGGCGCAGGCGGCGGGGTAGGACTAGCTCCGCTCATTCCCGCGCAAGCGGGAATCCAGAGCCACGATTGCGAAGCTTGCGGTTTATGCCCTGGGTCCCCGCTTTCCGCCTTCGCGCTCCGCGCTTCGGCGGACTGCAAACGCGCCGAAGCTCGCAAAGCGAGCGTAGGCGGGTCGCGGAAACGAGCGGGTTTGTTACTTCCGCACCCGCACAATAAACTTCGCGAACGCCGCAAGGTGCATCTTGACCATATCCTTGGTGACTTGGTCCTTCAGTTCGAGCGTATCCTTGTCGAACTTGTCCTGCGCCCGGCTGACGAACACCTCCGGCGTGCCGAAGATGAAGGCCTTCACGAAAGTCATCGACATGCGCCAGTGATATTGCATGCGCGCGCCGCCCAGTATGCCGGTCGAGCAGGACTGGATCGCCACCGGCTTTTCCTGGAACGGCTGGTCCTTCATGCGCGACACCCAGTCGATGGCGTTCTTCAGGCCGCCCGGCATCGACCAGTTATATTCCGGTGTGACGAACAGCACGCCGTCGGCGGTGTGAATGGCGGCGGCGAGCTCCTCGACTGCGTCCGGAAAGCCCGAGGCCTCCTGGATGTCGGCGTTGTAAAGCGGCAGCGTCTCAAACCCGGGCGCCGTGATCAGTTTCATCTCCGGCGGCGCCAGCGCCGGCAGCGCCCGTGTCAAGGCGGCGTTGTAGGAGCCCTTGCGCAGCGAGCCACAGATCACCAGCACGTTCAATTGGTCGGCCATTGCACCCTCATTGATAGTCCACAAGACAACTTCGGCTTGCTATTTCTCTTCCTCGATTCCATTGCGCAGCAGACCCACTCCTTCGACCTCGACCTCGATCGTGTCGCCCGGTTTCATCCACACCGGTTCGGGCTTGCGCGCGTGCCCGACGCCGGACGGCGTGCCGGTGAGGAGGATGTCGCCGGGCTCGAGCGTCATGCCCTTGGTCAGATAAACGAGCGTCTCGGCCAGCGGAAACATCATGTTGTCGGTATTGTCCGACTGCATGGTGTTGCCGTTGAGCCGGCTCATGATCTTCAAGCCCCTGGCCCCGCGCGGTACCTCGTCCGCCGTCACCATCCACGGCCCGAAGCTGCCGGTCGAATCGAAATTCTTGCCCATACCCCACTGCGTAGTGTGGCGCTGGAATTCGCGCACCGAGCCTTCGTTGGCGCACGAGTAACCGGCGATGCAATCGAGCGCATTATCAAGCGTCAGATGCTTGGCGCGCTTGCCGATAATCGCCACCAGCTCGGCCTCGTAATCGAGCTGGATCGATTCGCGCGGCCGCAGCAGCGGCGCCAGATGCGGCACGAACGAGGTCAGCACGCGAAAGAAGATCGACGGATATTTCGGAATATTGTCGCGCTGCGGGCCTTCCTTGACGTGATCGAGATAGTTCAGCCCAAGGCAGATGATCTTGCCGGGCCGCGCCACCGGCAGGCCGTATGTAAGGCCGGCAAGCGGGCGGCGCGCCGAGGCCGGCGCCTTTTTGGCGAGCTCGCCGAGCGGGGCGAGGCCGCCATTGCTCCGACGCAAGACTTCGCCCAGGTCGCTCGGCGTGCCGCCGTCCACCGCCTGCAAGTCGATGACCGCGTCACCCTCGACCACGCCCAGCCGCAAGCTGCCGTCCGCTTCAAAACCGACGATCTTCATTGCGCAGAACCCCGCCATAAAACCGTGCCCGGCCGGTGCGGCCGGGCGGCAAGGCTTAGCGCAGGTGAGCCGCTACGGGAAGCTCACCCGGCCGCGCGCACCGGCGGCGGCTCATCGGCGAGCTCGAAGGCCTGGATCGAGAAATAGTCGCGCGCGTCGGTCCACACCTTGAGCGGGCGCCAGCCGGCGCCGCGCGCGAGCGCGGTCAGCTTCTCGATCGAGTACTTGTAACTGTTCTCGGTGTGGATGGTCTCGCCGACGCGAAATTCGATGGTTTCGCCGGCGACCTTCGCATTTTGCCGCTTGAGGCTGGCGAGGTGCATTTCGACGCGATGACGCTCGCGATTATAGAAGGCATGGTGCTCGAAGCCGTCGAGCTTGAAGTTGCCGCCGAGCTCGCGATTGATGCGGGTGAGCAGATTGAGATTGAACCTGGCGGTGACGCCGGCGGCATCGTTATAGGCGGCGTTGAGGATTTCAGCCGGCTTGATCAGATCGGCGCCGATGATCAGCCGTGCGCCTGGGCCGAGGATCCTCCCGGCGTGGCGCAGGAAGCCGGCCGCCTCGTGCGGCTCGAAATTGCCGATGGTGGACCCTGGGAAAAAGCCGACCCGTAGCGGCGCCGCTTTGGCGTCGGCCGGCAGTGCGAAGTCTTGCGTAATGTCGGCGGTCACCGGCAGCACCTTCAAGCCCGGAAAGTCCGGACGCAGCTCAGCCGCTTCCTGCTCGATCATTTCACCGCAAATATCGACCGGCACGTAGGCGGCGAGCCGCGGCGCCGCGCGCAGCAGGATGCGCGCCTTCTTGCTCGAGCCGCTGCCGAACTCGATAAGCGCGGCGCCTTGCGGAATCAGCTTGGCGATGTCGGCGGCGCGGTCGTGCAGAATCTTCATCTCGCAGCGGGTCGGGTAATATTCCGGCAAGTCAGTGATGCGCTCAAACAGGGCGGAGCCGGTGGCGTCGTAGAAATATTTCGCCGGCACCCGCTTAGGCATCGCCTGCAAGCCGTCGACCACGTCGGCCGCGAACGTTTCCTCCGCGCTTTGCGGCAGCGGACGGCGGGAGTGTGCAAGCGCGGCCATCGCGGCTCCTTTATTTGAATTCGGCCAGCCGCAACCCGCTGAACTGCCAGCGCGACGGCGGATAGAAGAAATTGCGATAACTGACGCGCTCATGGCCCGCCGGCGTCGCCAGCGAAGAGCCACGCAACACCATCTGATTGACCATGAACTTGCCGTTGTATTCGCCGAGCGCGCCTTCGGCCGCCCGATAGCCTGGATAGGGTAGATAGGCGCTGCGCGTCCATTGCCAAGCGATGCCGAAACCATCGGCGATCACGCCTTCGCGCGCCGCCGCCTCCCATTCCGCCTCGCTCGGCAGGTGCTTGCCAGCAAAACGGGCGAAGGCGTCGGCTTCGTAATAGCTGATATGCATGACGGGAGCCGCTGGATCGACGGGTTTTAGCCCCGCCAGAGTCATGGAGAACCAGGCGCCGTCCTGCTGGCGCCAATAGCCGGGCGCCTGCCAGCCTTCCGCCTGCACGGTAGCCCAGCCGTCCGACAGCCACAGTGACGGCGTCGCGTAGCCATCGGCGGCGATGAATTCCAGCCACTCGCCATTGCTCACGAGATGGCGCGCGATGCGCATGTCGGCGATCAATTCGTCGTGGCGCGGCGTCTCGTTGTCGAAGCAGTAGCCCTCGCCGTCATAGCCGATCTTGTGGATACCGGCGGGGACGTCGACGAAGCCGCGGGGCCCAAGCGTCGCGCGCGGCGGCTGCCAGCCGGCGTCGTAAACCGGATCGGTCGGGTTCTGCGCGAAGGCGTGCAGGATATCGGTGAGCAGCAATTCCTGGTGTTGCTGCTCGTGATGCAGGCCGATCTCGAGAATTTCGAACACGCGCTCCGCTTCCGCGGCCGGCACGGTCTCGATCAGCCGCCCGACCGCCTTGTCGACATAGGCGCGATAGGCCGTGACGTCGTCGTGGCTGGGTCGCGTGATCAAGCCGCGGTCGGGGCGCGCGTGGCGTGGACCAGCGGCGACGTAATAGGAATTGAACAGGAACGGAAAACGTTCATCGAAGATCGCGTAGGCGGGATCGTGCGGCTTGAGCAGGAAGGTCTCGAAGAACCAGGTAACGTGGGCGCGGTGCCACTTGGTCGGTGAGGCGTCGGCCATCGACTGCACGATCTGGTCCTCGGCCGACAGATGCGCGGCGCGCGCTTCGGTTTCCGCGCGCACGCAGCGGAAAGCCTCACGCCTTGCCGCGCGCGTCTCGTCCAGAGTTTGTTTTGTCTTAACCGGAGGCGAACTTCTGGCGCCATCTCGCGGAAGGGGTGAAACTGCCGTGCGCGCCATGTCTGGCCTCCATGTCGCTCTTCGCAAGGTTATTCGCAGCCGATCTACGCACGGATACATACGAACAATGGACGCAATAGTTCCATCGCAGGCCACCCAGGGCAACCTTGAATTGCCCGCTGCACACAGCCTGACACAGATGTGATTGTGACGTTACGACGCAGCGGGTAAATGCCCGTCGCAGCGAACGTTTTCCAGATGGGGAGAGTGTGCGCCGGACACTGTCCATCCGCGCCGCCGACTGTTGACAAGAATCACTTCAATCGGGCGGCGCCGGTCAGTCGCGCCCATCGGCGAGCGCGTCGCGCTATTCCGCAAGATCCTTGGCCGCGCGCGCAAAACGGCGAGATGATCGAACTGGCTGCGCTGGACGATGAAGGCAACGTTTAGCGACTTGGTTGCGACGCGGGCCAAATCGTCGCGCGCTCGCGCGCCGTCGAGGACCCTCCCGCTCATTTCTGGCTTTCTCCCCTTGCTACCGCACCGGCGCCAGCCGGTTTTCTCCCGGTCGCCATGCCGGCTTTGATCGAAATATTCGAACATTATACCTATAATAATGAATTGGATCGATTAAGCGCCCGCTGCCACATTCGGTACGACAAGGAGCCGAATCGTGACCACGGTAGTTCCCAACAACGACTCTCCCGCCCGGCAGCGGGTTTACGCCATTGCTTTGCCCCGGCGCCCGCAATTTGGCGAGGCGCTGACGGCCGCAATTTCGGTCGTGCCGGGCCTTTTGTTGACATCCGGAATTGCCGCGGCAGCTTTTGGACTGCGTGCCTTGCCAGGCGTCTCCGCCTTAAGTCCGATGATTCTAGCGATCTTCATGGGAATCACCTTCCATAATCTCGTTCGCACGCCGGCCTGGGCCAAGCCTGGGGTGGTGTTTTCTCTGTGCAGAATTCTGCGGGGTGCCATCATCCTGCTGGGACTGCAGCTGACGGCCCAGCAGGTCGTCGCGGTCGGCGGTACCGGGATCGCGGTGATCCTCGCTACGCTGTTGAGCACCTTCATCTTCACCACCTGGGTTGGCCGCCTGCTCGGCGTCGACGGCAAGCTCACGCAGCTCATCGCCGCCGGCACCTCGATCTGCGGCGCCTCAGCGGTGATCGCCACCAATACCGTCACCGACGGGTCTGACGAGGACGTCGCCTATGCGGTGGCCTGCGTCACCGTGTTCGGCTCGATCGCTATGTTCGCCTATCCGCTGCTGGTCGGCGCGCTGCACCTGGGCCCGCACGCCTATGGCCTATGGGCCGGCAGCTCGATCCACGAAATCGCGCAGGTGGTCGCCGCCGCCTATCAAGACGGCACCCAGGCCGGCGATTTCGGCACCGTCGCCAAGCTCACGCGTGTGATGATGCTGGCGCCGGTCGTGCTTTCGCTCGGGCTGCTGGTGCGCAGCCGCGGCGGCCAGGCCCGCGCGAAAGTGCCCATGCCGTGGTTCGTGGCCGGCTTCATTGCGCTGATCGTCGTCAACAGCCTCATCACCATCCCGGCCGGCATCAAGGCGCCGGTCGGCATGATGACCACCTTTGGGCTGTCGATGGCGTTGGCGGCCATGGGGCTGGAAACCGACATCCGCAAGCTGCGCGCCGAAGGGCTGCGGCCGCTCTTGCTGGGGCTTATTGCCTTTTTCTTCATCTCCGGCTTCAGTCTGCTGCTGATCAGAGTATTCACCTGATGGGTAGCGATGACCCTGGAGCAGCTGCGCGTCTTCGTTGCGGTCGCCGAACGCGAGCATGTGACGCGCGCTGCCGCTGACCTCAACCTGACTCAATCTGCAACGAGCGCGGCCGTCGCCGCGCTCGAGGCACGTTACGCCACCAAGCTGTTCAACCGGATCGGCCGGCGCATCGAACTGACGCAAGCCGGCCGGCTGTTCCTGGTCGAGGCAAGGGCGGTGCTGGCGCGCGCCGCAGCCGCCGAAACCGTGCTCGCAGAGCTCGCCGGCCTCAAGCGCGGCTCGCTGGCGCTCGCGGCCAGCCAGACCGTGGGCAATTATTGGCTGCCGCCGCTGATGTACCGCTATCGCACGGAATATCCGGGCATCGCGCTCGGCCTGACCATTGGCAATACCGAAACGGTGGTGGCTGCGGTGCGCGACGGCATCGCCGATCTCGGCTTCGTCGAGGGTCCGGTCGATGACCCGGCCTTGTCCGTCACCCCCGTTGCCGACGATGAGCTGGTTCTCGTCGTCAGCGCTGCCCTGCCCCGGCCAAAGCGACGCGCTGTCGCGGCAGCCGACCTCAAGGCCATGCGTTGGGTTTCGCGCGAGCCCGGATCCGCAACCCGCGCCTTGTTCGAGGAAGCCATGGCGAGGGCCGGCTTACGTTTGTCGGATATCGACGTGATCCTCGAACTGCCGTCGAACGAGGCGGTCATCGCCGCGGTCCAGGATGGCGCCGGCGCGGCGATCCTGTCGAAGCTCGTGGTCGCCGCCTTGCTCGACTCCGGTTCCCTCGTTGCGCTCGACCTTGCCCTGCCGAAGCGACAGTTCTTTGTGTTGCGACACCAGGAGCGCTCGATCACGCAAGCCGAACGCGAGCTCTACAAGCTCATCGATTCATTGCCCCGCGCCACGAACCGCCGGATATCGACGCGGCGGCTGAAGGGGCGGTAAGCATCCGGGGGCCTGCCCCCCGCGCAATCAGAAGGCAGAACCGGCTTTCAGGCCCAGCTTGTGGAAAATCATGGCCGCCGGGCAGAAACCGGTAAAGGCCGACTGCAGCAAGTTGGCGCCGACGAAAGCGGTCAAAAGCAGCCAATAAGGGCTGACCCAATAACCCAGGGCCGCACTGATGAGCACCAGGCTGCCGGCGAGCGTGAACACTGCGCGATCGACGTTCATGAGGAAACTCCCTGTTTTTACGTCTTGACGATATATGCGATTATTCGTATATACGCAAGTATGAAAATAAAAGCCGATGCCATGCTGGCCGCCGCGGATGAGGCGAGCGAACTGTTGAAGGCGCTGGCCAACCGGCACCGCCTGCTCATCGTCTGCCAGCTGATCGAGAAGGAGCGCTCGGTGGGCGAACTCGCCGCGCTCTTGAAACTCCGCGACTCGACCGTGTCGCAGCATCTGGCCTTGCTGCGCAAGGACGGCCTCGTCACCACGCGCCGCGACGGCCAGACCATCTGGTACGCGATCGGCAGCCCGCCGGTGCGCGAACTGATCGGCGCGCTCTATCGCGCTTATTGCAACGTTCCGGTACCGTCGCGCAAGCGGGCGGTTCCCGCGCGCCGCCGAAAGCTTGAGCCAAGTCAATGACCAACGCCGCCGGCCGCGCGACAGGAAACTGACTTAACGCCTCCGCGCACATCCGGCTCGAAAAGGACTTCTCGACATGCGTATCGCCGCGATGATCCCGGTTCTGCTCACGCTCTTGGCCCCTGCTTTGGCCCAGCATGCGCTGGCGCAGGAGACTTTCACGGTCGAGCCGAAGACGGTTGCCGACGAGAAGGCCGTGTTCGCCACCGTCGAGAGCGCCAATGTCGTGCCGGCGCGCGCCCGCATCGGCGGCACCGTCGCCGAGCTTTCCGTCAAGGAAGGCGACGAAGTCAAACAGGGTCAGGTCGTTGCCACCGTCGGCGACGAGAAACTCGTGCTGCAGCTCAAGTCGCTCGACGCGCAGATCGCCGGGCTGGAGGCGCAGTTGACGCAGGCGCAAAGTGATCTTACCCGCGCCGAAGACCTGTTCTCCAAGGGCACTATCCCGAAGACCCGCCTCGACGAGGCACGCACCGCTTTCAATGTTGCAACCAACACGCACCGCGCCCGCATCGCCGAGCGCTCGGTGATCGAGCAGCAGCTGACCGAAGGCAAGGTGCTGGCGCCGACCGCCGGCCGCGTGCTGAAAGTCCCGGTCACCACCGGCACCGTGATCCTGGCCGGCGAGCCGGTGGCGCGCATCGCCGAGAAGAATTTCGTGCTGCGCCTGCGCGTGCCGGAGCGGCACGCGCGTTTCCTCAAGGCCGGCGACACGGTGAGGGTCGACAGCGAAGAGCTCGGCGCCAACGGCGCCAAATTCGGCACCATCAAGCTGGTCTACCCGCAGATCGAGGACGGCCGCGTGGTGGCGGACGCGCAGGTCAAGGGGCTGGGCGATTATTTCGTCGGCGAGCGTATCCGCGTCTGGGTCTCCGGCGGCGAGCGCAAGAGCTTCATCGTGCCGGCCTCGTTCATCGTCACCCGCTTTGGCATTGATTATGCCCGCGTGCGCCAGGGCAATAGCGCGATTGACGTACCGGTGCAGCGCGGCCGCGAGTTGCCGCGCCCGGACATGCCCGACGCGCTTGAAATTCTATCCGGGCTGAAACCCGGCGACGTCTTGGTGCGCCCGTGAAGCTTGGACTGTCGGGGCGGCTCACCCAAGCGACCATCCGCTCGCCGCTGACGCCGCTGTTCCTCTTGGCGGCGCTGGCGGTCGGCCTGCTCGCGTTGTTCACCATAGCGCGCGAGGAGGAGCCGCAGATCAGCGTGCCGCTGGTCGACATCCGCGTCAACGCCGACGGCCTGAAGGCGCCTGACGCAGTCGAGATGGTGACCAAGCCCTTAGAGGCGATCGTCAAGGGCATCGACGGCGTCGAGCACGTCTACAGCCAGACTGTGGACGACCGCGTGATGGTGACCGCGCGCTTCAAGGTCGGCACCAACGCCGACGACGCCATCCTGCGCGTGCACGAGAAGATCCGCGCCAATATCGAGCGCATCCCGGTCGGCATCCCGGAGCCGCTGATCGTCGGCCGCGGCATCAACGATGTCGCCGTGGTGGTGCTCACGCTCTCACCCAAGCCGCAAGCCGCCGCGCGCTACAACGATAAGGACCTCTACCAGCTCGCTCAGCAATTGCAGTTCGAGCTGGTCAAGACCGACAATATCGGCCTCACTTACATATCCGGCGGCAACGCCCAGCAGATACGCGTCGAGCCCGATCCGGAAAAGCTCGCACTCTACGGCGTCACGCTACAACAGCTGGTCGGCAAGGTGCGCGAGGCCAACCGCTCGTTCCAGGCCGGCGCCGTGCGCGACAACGGCACCATGCGCGATGTGGCGGCGGGGCAGACGCTGTCCGGCATTCCGGACATCGGCCTCCTGCTGGTCACCACCCGCGACAACCGCCCGGTCTATGTGCGCGATGTCGCCAAGGTGGTGATCGGTCCCAGCCCGCGCGAGAACCGCGTCTGGATGGACACACCTGAAAAGGGCGGCCACTGGGACCGCGTGCCGGCGGTGAGCGTAGCCTTCGCCAAGCGCGCCGGCGCCAATGCCGTGGTGGTGGCCGAGGACCTGCTGGCGCGGCTGCACACGGTGGAAGGCCGACTAGTGCCGCACGATGTCAATGTCACCGTCACCCGCGACTATGGCGAGACCGCCAACGACAAGGCCAACGAGCTCCTGTTCCATCTGGCGCTGGCCACCATCTCCATCGTGGTGCTGATCGCCTTCGCCATCGGCTGGCGCGAGGCGTTGGTGACGTTGGTCGTGATCCCGACCACCATCCTGCTCACGCTCTTTGCCGCCAAGCTGATGGGCTACACCATCAATCGCGTCAGCCTGTTCGCGCTGATCTTCGCCATCGGCATTTTGGTCGACGATGCCATCGTGGTGGTGGAGAACATCGCCCGCCACTGGGCGATGCGCGACGGCCGTTCGCGCCTGCAAGGCGCCGTCGAGGCGGTGGCGGAAGTCGGCAATCCCACCGTGGTCGCTACGCTGACCGTGGTGGCGGCGCTGTTGCCGATGCTGTTCGTCTCCGGCCTGATGGGGCCCTACATGGCGCCGATCCCGGCCAATGCCTCGGCCGCCATGCTGTTCTCGTTCTTCGTCGCCATGGTGATCGCGCCTTGGCTGATGCTCAAGCTGCACCCGGAAGGTAAGCCGGTGCACGAGCACGAGGCCGCCCATGGCGAGGGCATGCTCGGTCGGCTCTACCGCCGCTTGGCCAGCCCGATTGTGCGCACGCGCAAGAACGCCTGGCGGTTTCTCATCAGCGTCGGCGTGGCCACGCTCGCGGTCTGCGTGCTGTTCTACACCAAAAGCGTGACGGTGAAGCTCTTGCCGTTCGACAACAAGTCCGAAATGTCGGTGGTGATCGACCTGCCCGAGGGCGCAACGCTGGAGGACACCGAGCGCACGCTGTTCTCGATTGCCGACGTGGCGCGGCGATTGCCAGAAATCCGCTCGATCGAGACCTATGCCGGGACACCGGCTCCGTTCAACTTCAACGGCCTAGTGCGGCACTATTACATCCGCGAGGCGCCCGAGTTGGGCGAATTGCACCTGAACCTGGCGCCGCGCGGCGAGCGCGACCGCAGCAGCCACGCAATCGCGCTCGATCTGCGCGCACGGCTGAAGAAAGTCTCCCTACCGGCCGGCACGGTGGCGCGCGTGGTCGAGGTGCCGCCCGGTCCGCCGGTGCTGTCGACGCTGCTGGCCGAAGTTTACGGACCGGATTCAAAAACGCGCCGCGATGTCGCCAATGAACTGAAGAAAATCTTCGCTTCGGTGCCGTTCATCGTCGATGTCGACGATTCGATCGGTGAGCCGCGTCCGCGCTTGCGCATCTCCATCGACCAGGACCGCCTCGAATTCTTCGGCGTCGAGCAAAGCGATGTCTACGACACCATCCAGGCTTTGTTCGGCGGCACCACCGTCGGCTACTCACATCGCGGTGAAGGCCGCAACCCGATCGAGATCGTGGTGCGACTGCCAAAGCGCAGCCTGTCCTGGAGCGACGCGCTCGCCTCGACGCCGGTGCCCGCCAATGTCGTGCCCGGCTCAAAGAAAGTGGTCGAACTCGGCGACGTGGTGCGCGTGAGCAAGGAACTCGGCTCGCCTACCATCTTCCGCCGCGACGGCCATTTCACCGACATGGTGATGGGCGAGCTGGCCGGCGCCTATGAAGCGCCGATCTACGGCATTCTCGCCGTCGACAAGCGGGTGGAGGCGCACGACTGGGGCGCTCTGGCAAAGCCGACCGTCCGCTTCCACGGCCAGCCGGAAGACGAGGCCAAGCCGACGATCCTGTGGGACGGCGAATGGGAGATCACTTACGTGACCTTCCGCGACATGGGCGCCGCCTTCATGGTGGCGATCATCGGCATCTACATCCTGGTGGTCGCGCAATTCGGCAGCTTTAAATTGCCGCTGGTGATCCTCACGCCGATCCCGCTCACGCTGATCGGCATCGTGCTCGGCCATTGGCTGTTCGGCGCGCCGTTCACCGCCACCTCAATGATCGGCTTCATTGCGCTCGCCGGCATTATCGTGCGCAACTCGATCCTGCTAGTCGATTTCATCCGCCACGGCGCCGGCCAAGGCAAAACCCTCCGCGAGGTGCTGCTCGAGGCGGGCGCGGTGCGTTTCAAGCCGATCCTGCTCACCGCGCTCGCCGCCATGATCGGCGCCGCCACCATCCTGCTCGACCCGATCTTCCAGGGCCTCGCCATCTCGCTGCTGTTCGGGCTGGCCTCGTCGACGCTGCTGACGGTGCTGGTAATCCCGGCGATTTATGTGGTCTTACGCGATCCCGACCGGATCGCCCGCCGCCAGAGCGGACCGCAGTGAGCGCGTCTTCTTGAGCGAAGCGGTCTTGGCGGCGGTGGCCCGCGGCGCAGCACATCGGCGACGACACAGCCGATATTATTTTACGCGCGCGCTGGCGACGGCTACCAGCCCGCCGGCAGCTTGGAGTTCGAGGGGTCAGATCAACCGCTCGACGGTCGTTCAAACCGTCCACCGTACCGGCAGTCGTTCACGCATCGAGCCAATCTTGCACCAAGGCCGGAAACAATCGAATATTCAGGTCACTTCGGAATTTAACTAGGAAATCCCAGCTCAGTGGTTCAAAAAGGCGCCGAATCCGACACGGTTCCGACGAAGCGCAAAAGACCAATGGAAAAGCGCGTGACCCATGATATTGCCGCATTGTTTGCCGAGCGGGCGGCCGACCGCTATGCCATGCACAGCCGTCATCTCAACGAACAGATGGTGCGGGTGCTCCGGGCGATCGGCTATGACGTCGATTACTGCCGCGGCACCGGGCAATACCTGTTCGATCGCAGCGGCACCCGCTATCTCGATTTGCTGAGCGGCTTCGGCGTATTCGCCATCGGGCGCAATCACCCGGCGCTGCGCGAAGCATTAAAAAGCGTCCTCGACAGTGAGCTTCCGAATCTCGTGCAACTGGACGTGTCGACGCTTGCCGGCATCCTCGCCGAACGGCTGCTGGCGCATGTTCCCTATCTCGACAATGTGTTTTTTGCCAATTCCGGCACCGAGGCGGTCGAGTCGGCCATCAAATTCGCGCGCGCATCGACGGGGCGTACCGGGCTTGTGTATTGCGAACACGCCTTCCACGGTCTCACCACCGGAGCGCTGGCGCTCAATGGCGATGCGATTTTTCGCGAAGGCTTCGAGCCACTGCTGCCGGATTGCGTTCGTATCCCGTTCAACGATCTGGCTGCGCTCGAACAGGCGCTTGCCTCACGCGAGATGGCAGCATTCTTCGTTGAGCCGATCCAAGGCAAGGGCGTGAACCTGCCCGCCGACGGCTATTTGCAAGGCGCTGCGGACCTGTGCCGACGTCACGGCACTTTATTCGTTGCCGACGAAATCCAGACCGGGCTGGGCCGCACCGGCCGCTTTCTCGCGGTTGAGCACTGGAACGTCGAGCCGGACATGGTCCTGCTGTCTAAATCGCTGTCCGGCGGGCATGTGCCAAGCAGCGCCGTACTCACGCGCAAGGACATCTTCAAAAAGGTGTTTAATCGAATGGATCGGGCCGTGGTGCATGGCTCCACCTTCTCCAAGAACGATCTGGCGATGGCGGCCGGCATCACCACGCTTGATGTAATCGAGTCGGAACGGCTGATGGAGAACGCGGCGCGTATGGGGGATCGCCTGCTGCACGGCCTGTCGGCGCTGATTCCCCGCTACGAATTGCTCACCGACGTCCGCGGCAAGGGACTGATGATCGGGATCGAATTTGGCGCGCCGAATTCGTTCAAGCTGAAGGCCTCGTGGAATATGATTGAGGCCGCAAACAAGGGCCTGTTCTGCCAGCTCATCACGATCCCGCTATTCAAGGAACACAAGATTCTTTGTCAGGTGGCGGGGCATGCAAGCCACACGATCAAGCTGTTGCCGGCTCTCGTCATCTCCGATGACGATTGCGAATGGATTGTAAAGGCATTCGACACGGTCATCGCCAATAGCCACCGCGTGCCTGGCGCGGCCTGGTCGCTCGGTAAGACGCTGGTTGAGCACACAATGCGCGCCCGCGCGGCGCGTTGAATTCGTCTGATTTCCTGCAACCAGCGCCGCCCACAACCGCTGCGGCAAAAAATAAGAATGTTGCAATTGGTAGCGGGGGCCGGACTCGAACCGGCGACCTCCGGATTATGATTCCGCTGCTCTAACCAGCTGAGCTACCCCGCCATCTAAGCGCCCGGCGTATCGGGCCGGGAGACGGGCGGATATAGGGAGCCGCGGCAAATGCTGTCAAGCAAGCCCGGCCAAAAGCGTCGCGGAACCACCTATTTCGGCTGAACCTGCGGGCTGTCGCCGGCAGCAGCGCTACGGCGGGCGCCGTCGTCGAGCCGCTCGAAACGGATGAGCGCGAAGTGCCCCATCGGCGGCATCGGGCGGCGCTCGATCACGCGCACGCAGCCATTGCGCGCGGCCCAGTCGGTCAGCCGCTTGAAGGGAAATTCCGGCCGCCAGCCGAGCCGGCGTGCAATCGGCGCGAAGCCCTGCTCGAACAGCTGGCGCGGGCCGCCTTCCGCGCCGATGTGATTGACCAGCACGATCTCGCCGCCGGGTTTCAGCACGCGCGCGAATTCATCGAGCGTCGCTTCCGGGTCGGGCACCGCGGTGATCACGTATTGCGCCACCACCACGTCGAAGCAGCGGTCCGGCAGCGCCAGATGGCTAGCGTCCATCACCGCCAGCGTCTCCACATTGTCGAGCTTTTGATCGGCGATGCGCGCTTGCGCCTTGCGCAACATCGGCTCGGACAGATCGATGCCCACCAACCGGTTGGCGCGGGCGTAATCGGGCAGAGAAATGCCGGTGCCGACGCCGACTTCCAGAATGCGGCCGCCCTGCGGCCCACAAGCCTGCTCGGCCGCCGCGATCGAGGCGCGCCGGCCGGCATCAAACACCGCGCCGAATACCAGGTCGTAAACCGGCGCCCAGCGCGCATAGGCGCGCTCGACGCTTTGTTTGTCGATATCGGCCATTCGACGGGAGGTTACCGCGCGGCCGCCTGCGCCATGCGTTCCTCACCGGCTGCTGCGTGTTCGGCCGCGGCCGCATGTTTGATGAAGCCGCCGCCCAGCACGCGCGCCTGGCCCTCGCCCGCGTCGTAGAAAACGCAGGCCTGGCCGGGTGAAACGCCGTCCTCGCCGTCCGCCAGCTCGACCTCGTAGCCGCCGTTGGTCGCGCGCAGCCAGCCCGCCTGCGGCGGCCGCGTCGAGCGCACCTTTACAAACACTTCGCGGCGGTCGTCGGCGAGCGCCGCGTCGATGTCCCCGTCGCCGATCCAGTTCACGTCGCGCAGCACGATGTTGCTCGTGCGCAAAGCCTCGCGCGCGCCGACCACCACGCGGCGGCGCTCGGCGTCGAGCCGCACCACGTAGAGCGGTGAGCCGGTGGCGAGCCCGAGCCCGCGGCGCTGGCCGACCGTGAAATGGATGATGCCGTTGTGGCTGCCCAGCACCTTGCCGTCGAGATCGACGATCTCGCCGGATTCGGCGGCGCCCGGCTTGAGCCGCTCTATGACGTCGGCGTAATGACCGGTCGGCACGAAGCAAATGTCCTGACTGTCGTGCTTGTCGGCGATGGCGAGGCCGAACTGGCGCGCGAGCGCGCGCGTCTCCGCCTTGCTGCGCTCGCCGAGCGGAAAGCGCAAAGCTTCCAATTGCTCGCGCGTGGTGCCGAACAGGAAATAGCTCTGGTCGCGATCCTCGTCGCGCGCGCGGTAGAGCGCACGGCCGCCGCCGGCCAAGCGCCGCGATGCCACATAGTGACCGGTCGCCAGCACTTGCGCGCCCAGTTCGCGCGCGGTGCCGAGCAGGTCGTGGAACTTGATCGCCATGTTGCAGTCGACGCAAGGCACCGGCGTTTCGCCGTGCATATAGCTTTCGGCGAAGCGGTCGATCACCGCCTCCTTGAAACGGCTCTCGTAGTCGAGCACGTAGTGCGGAATGCCGATGCGTTCGGCCACGCTGCGCGCGTCGTAGATGTCCTGGCCGGCGCAGCAGGCGCCCTTGCGATGGGTGGCGGCGCCGTGGTCGTAGAGCTGCAGCGTCACGCCCACAACGTCGTACCCTTCCGCCTTCAGCAGTGCGGCCGTCACCGATGAATCGACGCCGCCGGACATGGCGACGACGACGCGGGTGGCTGCGGGACGGCCGTCGAGCTCGAGGCTGTTGGACATGACGCTTCTTACTATAGGTGGCGATCAACGTCGCGCAATTCACGCGCCGCGCGGCAACAAAAGCGTCGGCAAATCTTGCCGCACTACCAGCAGGCGCTGCCGGGCCGGCGCCGCCTTTGGCCGCCGGCATTTCCAGCAAGTTATTGATTAACCACGTAATTTTGGCAAAACCGGGGCTGGCCTGACGATTGCACACGAAACAGAGGATATCCGGAGGTCTGCCCCGTGCCGTCTGTTGCGTTCCAAGCCAAAACCCATGCCTTGAAGCCGTCTGCGCCGCCTGCGCCGCGCCCGCTCCCCGCATCCGACCGCGCACCGGCTTCGCCGTTCGAAAGCCTGCTTGACGACGGCGCACAAGCCGCCGCACCGCCCTCCCCGCAACCGCCGCCCCAACGCGGCAACACGTCGAAGCCCAAGCGTTCCGAGCCGAACCAGCCGACCGCGCCCAGCAAGGACAGCAAGCCAGCCAAGCGCCCCGATCGCGCCAAGCCTGATCGCGCCAAGCCGGCGGACCCCGACAAGCCGGGCGAGACCGAAAAGGTGGCAAACACAAAGACCGAGCTGGCAGCCACGACTGACAAGGCTGACAAGGCCGGCGTGAGCGGCCAGATTGTCGCCGACGTTAATGCCGCCAATGCAAAAACCGACGGCGACGGCAAGACAAAAACCGACACCAAAAAAACCGACGGCAAGACCAAGACCACAACTGACGCCAACACCGACGCGCAAGCGATCGCCGACGCCCTCACGCTGCCGAACACGGACAAACCGGCGGTCGTCGCAGCGACGGTGAATACCGCCCCACTCCCCGCTGCCGCCGATCCGGCTCCGGCGCCTTCCAAAGATGACACGACTGCGCCGGCGCCTACTCATACTGCTACGCCTGCGCCTGCGCTCACACCCGCAGCGGCAACTGTGGCGGTGGTGGTCACTGTCGCGGCCGCGGCCGACACGGATCCCCAAGCTGGGCCGGTGGCACAGCAGGCTGATGTTGTCGCCGCCGATGCGCCCAAGGGCAAGCCGGCCGCGCTCGTGCCGGCGCAAGCCGACGCCGGCAAACCCGCCGGCGATACCGATGATCCAAAAGCGCCGGCCAAGGACACGCAACCCGCGCAAGGCGACGGCAAACCGCAGGCCGCCGACGACGACTCCGACAAACAGGTCATCGCCCAGGCGCGCGGTGAAACCCCGGCAAAGAACCATCGCGCTGCCAAATCGGACGCGCCGCAACCGGCGGCTAATGCCAATGCCAACGCCACAGCCGCCAAGCCCAGCGCCGACGTGCTGCAAACGCTGGCCGTCAACCCGCCGCCGCACAATGCTGCTGCCACGGCCGCTAACGCAGCGGCCGTAGCTACGCCCGCTTTGCAGTTTGCGGCCCAAGCGCCGGTCCCGCTCGCCGGCGTCGCCGTCGCCATCGCCGGCAAGGCGCTCGAAGGCAAGCACCGCTTCGAAATCAGGCTCGATCCGCCGGAGCTGGGCCGCATCGAGGTCCGCCTCGACGTCGACCACGACGGCCAGGTGACGTCGCATCTCATCGCCCACCGCGCCGACACGCTCGACCTGCTACGCCGCGATGCCGCCGGTCTGCAACGCGCCTTGCAGGATGCCGGACTGAAGACCGCCGACAACGGCCTGCAATTCTCTTTGCACGACCAATCGACCGGCCGCCAGCAAGATGCCGCCGGCAGCTCGGCCGCCGCCCAACTCGTGGTCGAAGATGAAACGCTTAAAGTCGTCGAACAAACGCCCAGCGGCTATGCGCGGCTTGCCCGCCTCCGCGGCGGCCTCGATATCAGAGTTTAGGAAACGATCATGACCACCATCCCGGC